>ERZ826613.2782-NODE-2782-length-16186-cov-5.384353_pt1 | contig 16186 bp, 10 predicted proteins | sample MGYA00519925_ERZ826613 | MGnify/ENA primary metagenome ERZ826613 (study PRJEB31778, sample SAMEA3449236) | human gut metagenome | biome: human gut; feature: human-associated habitat; material: faeces | place: United Kingdom | collected 2010/2012 ... | reverse complement strand
CAAGGAGATGTTCCCCGATAACGCAGTGGAATATTTTGTCTCCTACTACGACTACTACCAGCCGGAAGCCTACGTCCCATCCTCAGACACATACATTGCGAAAGATTCTTCTGTAAACGAAGAAATTGATAAACTGAGATTATCGGCAACAGCAGCATTGATCGAGCGGAGAGACGTGATCGTAATTGCCAGTGTTTCCTGTATCTATGGTCTTGGTGAACCGGAAAACTTCGAACAGATGATGGTATCGCTCCGTCCGGGTATGGAGAAAGACCGTGATGAAGTGTTGCGCCAGCTGATAGACATTCAATATGACAGAAATGACATGGATTTCAAGCGCGGAACATTCCGGGTACGGGGAGATACGGTAGAGATTGTACCGGCAGACCGTGGCGATACTGCTATTAGAGTGGAATTTTTCGGAGATGAGATTGACCGGATTTCGGAAATAGACATGCTTACCGGTGAAGTGAAAAATACGCTGAAACATATTGCGATATTTCCGGCTTCTCACTATGTTGTTCCGAAAGAACGTATGGAGAAAGCGATTCGTAATATTGAGATTGAACTGGAAGAACAGGTGAAATATTTCAAATCGGAAGGCAAGCTTCTGGAAGCGCAGAGGATTGCAGAACGTACGAATTTTGATATAGAAATGATGCGTGAGACAGGATTCTGCTCGGGAATTGAGAACTATTCAAGACATTTAGCGGGACTTGCACCGGGACAGCCGCCGAACACATTGATGGATTATTTCCCGGATGATTTTATTATTATGATCGACGAGTCGCACAAGACGGTTCCGCAGATTGGCGGCATGTATCATGGAGACCAGTCCAGAAAACGTACACTGGTAGAATATGGATTCCGTCTGCCGTCAGCACTGGATAACAGACCACTTAGCTTTGACGAATTTGAAAGCAAGATCGATCAGGTCATGTTTGTATCTGCAACACCGGGCAAATATGAAGAAGAACATGAACTGTTAAGAGCCGAGCAGGTAATTCGTCCGACAGGTCTTCTCGATCCGGAAGTGGAAGTTCGTCCGGTAGAAGGACAGATTGATGATCTGATCGGAGAAGTGAATAAAGAGATTGCCAATAAGCACAAAATACTGATAACAACACTGACCAAACGTATGGCAGAAGACCTTACTGACTATATGAGAGAGCTGGGAATCCGCGTGCGCTACCTGCATTCGGATATCGATACACTGGAACGTACCGAGATCGTGCGGGATATGCGGTTGGATGTATTTGACGTACTGGTTGGTATCAACCTTCTGCGAGAAGGTCTGGATATTCCGGAAATCACACTGGTTGCAATTCTGGATGCAGATAAAGAAGGATTCTTGCGTTCCGAGACATCACTGATCCAGACCATCGGCCGTGCAGCGCGTAATGCAGAAGGACATGTCATCATGTACGCAGATACGATCACAGATTCTATGCGTGCGGCACTGGATGAGACGCAGAGGAGACGTGAAGTGCAGATGGCATATAATGAGGAACATGGCATTACACCGAAGACAATCCAGAAAGCGGTACGAGATCTGATCGCTGTATCCAAGAAGGTGGCAGCCTCTGAAGTGCAGATGGAAAAAGATCCGGAATCTATGAGCGAGAAGGAATTAGAGAAACTGATCAAAGAACTGGAAAAACAGATGAAGAAAGCAGCGGCAGACCTGAACTTTGAGGCGGCAGCAGAACTCAGAGATAAGTTAATTGAGCTTAAAAAGACACTGCAGGAAATAAAGATATAGAAAAAGGAGAGTATACACTCACATGTCACAGGAAAAAGATTCAAGACAATATATCAAAATCAGAGGAGCCAATGAGCATAATCTGAAGAATATAGATGTAGATATACCAAGAGACAAGCTGGTAGTTCTGACTGGACTCAGTGGTTCGGGAAAATCATCGTTGGCATTTGATACAATCTATGCGGAAGGGCAGAGAAGATACATGGAATCCCTGTCCTCTTATGCAAGACAGTTCTTAGGACAGATGGAAAAGCCGGACGTAGAAAGCATCGAGGGGCTTTCCCCGGCGATTTCCATTGACCAGAAATCTACGAACCGTAACCCAAGATCCACCGTAGGAACCGTAACGGAAATCTATGATTATTTCCGTTTATTATACGCAAGAGTCGGAATACCGCACTGTCCGAAATGTGGCCGCGAGATCAAAAAGCAGACGGTTGACCAAATGGTAGAACAAATCATGGGAATGCCGGAGAGAACCAAGATCCAGCTTCTGGCCCCGGTTGTAAGAGGAAGAAAAGGAACCCATGCCAAATTACTGGATCGTGCCAAGAAGAGCGGTTATGTCCGCGTCAAAATTGACGGTAATATGTACGAACTTTCAGAAGAGATTAAGCTGGATAAGAATATCAAACACAATATTGAAATTGTGGTAGACCGTCTGGTAGTAAAAGAAGGCATCGAACAGCGTCTGACCGACTCCATTGAAAATGTACTGAATCTGGCAGAGGGACTGATGACCGTAGATGTGATCGGCGGAGAGCCGGTTCAGTTCAGTGAAAGTTTTTCATGCCCGGACTGCGGAATCAGTATCGAAGAGATTGAACCGAGAAGCTTTTCGTTCAACAATCCATTTGGAGCGTGCCCGGAATGTTTCGGACTTGGATATAAGATGGAATTTGATGAGGATCTGATGATCCCGGACAAACGTCTCAGCATCAGCGAAGGTGCCATTACAGTTATGGGATGGCAGTCCTGCACAGACAAAAAAAGCTTCACTTATGCAATTTTGGATGCATTAAGCAAAGAATACGATTTTTCGCTGGACACTCCATTTGAAGACTATCCGAAAGAAATTCACGATGTTCTGCTTCATGGAACGAATGGAAAAGAAGTCAAAGTATATTATAAGGGACAGCGTGGAGAAGGTGTCTACGATGTTGCGTTTGAAGGATTGATCAAGAATGTAGAACGCCGTTACCGGGAGACTGGTTCGGAAACTATGAAAGCGGAATATGAAGAATTCATGAATATTACACCGTGTCATGCCTGCAAGGGACAGCGTCTGAAGCCGGGAGCACTGGCTGTTACGGTAGGAGATAAGAATATTGCAGAACTGACAGGAATGTCGATCGAGAAACTGCAGGCATTTCTGAAAGAACTGAAGCTAACGAATCATCAGATGCTGATCGGCGGACAGATCCTGAAAGAGATCAATTCCAGAATCCAGTTTCTGATGGATGTCGGACTGAACTATCTGACACTTGGAAGAGCAACTGGAACACTGTCCGGCGGAGAAGCACAGAGAATTCGTCTGGCGACTCAGATCGGTTCCGGACTTGTAGGTGTAGCATATATTCTGGATGAGCCAAGTATCGGTCTGCATCAGAGAGACAATGATAAATTACTTGGCACATTGAAGCATTTGCGTGACCTTGGTAATTCCGTAATCGTAGTCGAGCATGATGAGGATACGATGAGAGAAGCGGATTTTATTGTGGATATCGGTCCGGGCGCGGGAGAGCACGGCGGCGAAGTGGTTGCAACGGGAAATGCAGAAGAAATCATGCAGAATGAAAAATCTGTAACCGGAGCCTATCTGAGCGGAAGAATCAAGATTCCGGTTCCGGAGACAAGAAGAGAACCAACCGGATGGTTGAAAGTACTCGGAGCACAGGAAAATAACCTGAAGAACATTGATGTCAGCTTCCCACTTGGCGTAATGACCTGTGTAACGGGTGTGTCCGGATCGGGAAAAAGTTCGCTGGTGAATCAGATCCTTTACAAGCGTCTGGCAAGAGACCTGAATCGTGCAAGAACTATTCCGGGCAAACATAAAGGCATTGAAGGACTGGATCAATTAGATAAAGTTATCAATATCGACCAGTCTCCGATCGGACGTACGCCTAGATCTAACCCGGCAACCTATACGGGAGTATTCGACCTCATAAGAGATCTGTTCGCAGCAACACCGGATGCGAAGGCAAGAGGCTATAAAAAAGGAAGATTCAGCTTTAATGTCAAAGGAGGACGCTGCGAAGCCTGCAGCGGAGACGGAATCATCAAGATCGAGATGCATTTCTTGCCGGATGTCTACGTTCCATGTGAAGTATGTAAGGGAAAACGTTATAACAGAGAGACTCTGGAAGTAAAATATAAAGGCAAAAGCATTTATGATGTGCTGGATATGACAGTAGAAGAAGCTATGCATTTCTTCGAAAATGTACCAAGCATCCGCAGAAAGATGGAGACTTTATATGATGTCGGACTTTCTTATATCCGTCTGGGACAGCCGTCCACGACGCTGTCCGGAGGAGAAGCACAGCGTATCAAGCTGGCAACGGAACTGAGTAAGAGAAGTACAGGAAAGACAATCTATATTCTGGATGAGCCGACGACAGGACTGCATTTTGCTGATGTGCATAAGCTGACAGAGATTCTGCACAGACTGACAGCTGATGGTAATACGGTTATTGTGATAGAGCATAATCTGGATGTTATAAAAACTGCAGATTATATTATTGATATCGGACCGGAAGGCGGTGACAAAGGTGGAACCGTGATCGCAAGCGGGACACCGGAAGAGGTAGCAGAAAGTCCTGTGTCTTATACAGGAAAGTATATAAAACCGATGTTAGGAAGGTAGAAATATGACATTTTGTTCATCTCTTCGGGCAGATTCGTCATATTGTAATATTTATGTAAAAAGCTTCACAAAGATTTAAGCAAAATGGGTCTTTTTATTTTAAATAATTTTGATTATAATGGGAACATGCTCAAAAATAGCATGCGTATGATCATATCTTACAAAAGATAATGATATAGACAGCTTGATGAAGGGAGAATTGGGAATGTCAGTAGATCTTGGAATTGATTTGGGAACAGCCAGTGTATTAGTATATGTAAAAGGAAAAGGTGTTATATTAAAGGAGCCTTCTGTCGTAGCTTATGACAGAGATACAAATGCGATAAAAGCGATCGGAGAGGAAGCAAGAATGATGCTTGGAAGAACTCCGGGAAATATTGTAGCAGTAAGACCATTAAGACAGGGTGTTATTTCAGATTATACAGTAACTGAAAAAATGATTAAATATTTCGTGCAGAAGGCATTAGGTAAGAGAACCTTCAAAAAGCCTAGAATCAGTATCTGTGTCCCAAGTGGTGTAACAGAAGTGGAACGTAAGGCAGTTGAGGAGGCTACTTATGCAGCTGGTGCAAGAGAAGTTCATCTGATTGAAGAGCCGGTTGCAGCAGCTATCGGTGCAGGAATCGATATTTCAAAACCTTGCGGTAATATGATTGTTGATATCGGGGGAGGAACATCAGATATTGCGGTAATTTCTCTTGGAGGAACTGTTGTAAATACATCACTTAAGATCGCAGGTGATGATTTCGATGAGGCAATTGTGCGTTATATGAGAAAGAAGCATAATCTTCTGATCGGTGAAAGAACCGCAGAGGATATTAAGATTAAAATCGGTACAACTTATCCGTTGATTGAAGATGAGACTTTGGAAGTCAGAGGAAGAAATCTTGTAACAGGACTTCCGAAGACTGTTACGGTAACATCAACAGAGACAGAAGAAGCACTTCGAGAGACTACCGGACAGATTGTAGAAGCCGTAATCAGTGTGTTAGAGAGAACTCCACCGGAGCTTTCCGCTGATATTCTTGACAGAGGAATTATGCTGACGGGAGGCGGATCCATGCTGCGTGGTATGGAAGAGCTGATCGAGGAAAAGACAGGTATTAATACTATGACAGCGGATGATCCAATGAAAGTTGTAGCAATCGGTACTGGAGAATATGTAGAATTTATGGGCGAAAGAAAAGGTATCTAGATTCAGATATGAATCCGGGTGAGTGAAATCGAATGGAAGAAATAAAAGGATACGTAGAACATATTGTTTACCGCAATGAAGACAACGGGTACACGGTATTCCATCTGAATAATTCAGATGGAGAAGTGACCTGTGTCGGAAGTTTTCATTATATTGAAGAAGGTGAACTGTTAAGACTGAAAGGAGGCTATACAACGCATAAGATGTATGGCCTTCAGTTCGCTGTGGAGGAATCGGAGATATGTGAGCCGGAAGATCTGGTATCCATCGAACGGTATCTGGGTTCCGGTGCGATCAAAGGAGTCGGAGCTTCTCTGGCGGGAAAGATAGTGAAAAAATTCAAAGAAGATACCTTCCGGATCATCGAAGAGGAGCCGGAACGACTGGCAGAGATCAAAGGAATCAGTGAACGGAAAGCAAGAGAGATCGCTTCACAGGTAGAAGAGAAGAAGGATATGCGGCAGGCAATGATCTATCTGCAGAAATTCGGCATTTCTACAACACTGGCAGCAAAGATCTATCAGCATTATGGACGCAATGTCTACCGTACGATAGAGGAGAATCCGTATCATCTGGCAGACCATGTGCCGGGAGTGGGATTTAAGACTGCCGATGAGATTGCAATGAAGATTGGCATACACACAGATTCTGATTTCCGGATCCGCAGCGGAATCTTTTATACCTTACAACAGAGTGTGAATGAAGGACATGTCTATCTGTATCAGGACGTGTTGCTGAAAGAGACGGGAGACCTTCTTGGAGTACAGATACAGGATATGGAAAAGTATCTTATGGATCTTATGATGGAAAAGAAGATCGTCATGAAGCAGTCGGAGCAGGGGGTGAGAGTATATACCGCCCATTATTATTATATGGAGTTGAATACTGCGAAGATGCTGCATGATCTGAATCTTGATTTTGAAGCAGCTGATGTGACACTTCTTCACAGGATCAATCAGATTGAAAAGAATACAGAACTGTATCTGGATGAGATGCAGAAAGATGCAGTAATGGAAGCAGTCAGGCATGGTCTGATGATACTGACCGGAGGACCGGGTACCGGTAAGACAACGACCATCAATGCGATGATTCATTTCTTCGAAAGCGAAGGACTGGACATCTATCTGGCAGCACCGACAGGGAGAGCGGCAAAGCGTATGACGGAAGCAACCGGATGCGAGGCACAGACGATTCACCGGCTGCTGGAAGTATCCGGCAATCCGGATGATGAGACAGTTGGTGGTTTCCAGCGCAATGCAGAGAATCCGCTGGAAGCAGATGTGATCATCATAGACGAGATGTCAATGGTAGATCTGCCGTTGATGTATGCACTTTTGAATGCGATCGTGCCGGGAACCCGTGTGATCCTGGTGGGAGATGTGAACCAGCTTCCGAGTGTAGGGCCGGGAAGCGTACTGAAAGACATTATTTCATCCGGATGTTTTCCGGTGGTAAAGCTTACGAAGATATTCCGGCAGGCAGGCGAAAGTGATATTATCGTTAATGCCCACAAGATCAATCGGGGTGAACCGGTTGTGCTGGATAACAAAAGCATGGATTTCTTCTTCCTGAAACGTGATGATACGAATATGATTATCAGTAATATCATCACACTGATCCAGAAGAAACTTCCCAAATTCGTATCTGCATCAGAAGCAGACATTCAGGTTCTGACGCCGATGCGAAAGGGCCTGCTCGGAGTGGAACGGATCAATAAGATCTTGCAGGAATATCTGAATCCGCCGAAACCTGGCAAACAGGAAAAAGAATATGGAGATCATCTGTTCCGTGAGGGGGATAAGGTGATGCAGATCAAGAATAATTACCAGCTTGAGTGGGAGATCACCACCCGGTACGGAATGACGATCGATAAAGGGATCGGTGTATTTAACGGGGATATGGGGATCATCAAAAAGATCAATACATATGAAGAGACCGTGACGGTCGAATATGATGAAAAGAAGCAGGTAAAATATCCATACAATCTGCTGGATGAACTGGAACTGGCTTATGCGATCACAATCCATAAAGCGCAGGGAAGCGAATATCCTGCAGTCATTATCCCTTTGTTACAGGGACCAAGACAGCTTTATTATAGAAATCTGCTCTATACGGCTGTCACAAGAGCGAGAAAATGTGTGACGGTGATCGGAAGTGAAAGCGTATTCCAGGAGATGATACAAAACACAAACCAGCAGAACCGCAATACGAGTCTCGCAGAGCGAATCCGTGAATTTAATGAATAAAAGTATCATACAAGATATCAAAGAAAATATAATTGTTCTGTTCTGGCCGGAAACCTGTCCATTCTGTCAGAAAGTCTGTAAAGAGGGCATCTGTACAGAATGCAGGGAAAGGCTGGAATTCTTAAGAATCAGAGAACCAAGGTGTATGCAATGCGGCAAGCAGATCCGTAGTATGGAAAAGGAATACTGTTATGACTGTATGCATACACATCATTATTATGAGCAGGGATTAAGCTTATGGAACCATAAAGCTCCTGTGAATCAATCTATCTATCAGTTCAAATACCACAATCAGAGAAGATACGGGGAACTGTACAGTCAGGAACTCGTGAAAAATTTTCAGAAAGAAATCCGGCGATGGAACCCGGATGTGATCATACCGGTTCCGCTGCACCGGGCGAGACGTAGAAAACGGGGTTATAATCAGGCACAGATTCTTGCGGAAAACCTGGGAAGGATGCTGTGCATTCCGGTGGACAGTAAAAGCCTGGCAAGAAGAAAGAAGACCAGTCCGCAGAAGAAACTTGGACATAATGAGAGAAAAAAGAACCTGAAAAATGCATTTGCGGTAACACCGGCATTTCGCCCTGTCCGGAAGGTGCTGCTGGTGGATGACATATATACGACCGGCAATACACTGGATGCGGCGGCAAAAGCATTAAAGGAAAAAGGCGTGGAGAAGGTTTATTTTTTAACTATAAGTATTGGACAAGGGGACTGATATTTGTTATACTTAAAATGATGTTTTTATGGAATTAATATCATGTTGAGGTGGATATATGTTAGATGAGAGAAAAGTAAAATTAATGACAAAGCTTGCTCTCTATGAAGAGACTTATGGAAAAGAAGATTTTAAGATCAGTTCCTATTATAGAAAAGATTATGCAAGCCTGCACGTTATATATGCATTTCTGAGCGTATCAGTCGGTTATGTGTGTCTGGTGGCGCTGCTTTTACTGGCCGGTGTGGAGAATATAATGAGTAATATGTCGAATGGTCTGATCCTGTTCCTTTTTCTGATCATTCTGGCAGGTTATGTGGGTGTGGTGATCGTATATTGCGGAATTGCCAGTCACATTTATAATGAGAAACACAAAAAGGCAAGGAAAAGAGTGAAAAAGTATAATCATAATCTGATTCAACTGCTGAAAATGTATGAAAAGGAGAAAAGATAGATGGACAATATATATGTAATACGTGAAAGAATAGAAGCGGTTTATGGGAAGCATTCCAAGTCGTTTGATAAAGCCTTTCAGTTCATACTGGCAATGATAACATTTACGATGATCAATCAGAATGCAGGATTTATGAAATCACTTTCCTCACCGGTGATCTCTCTGGGGCTGGCTGTGGTTGCTACTTTCCTTCCACCTGCGGTTATGGTGGTGCTTGCAACGATACTGCTGCTTGCACATACACTGGCAGCGTCCATAGGCATATTCGCAGTGTCTGCACTGATCTTCCTGATCATGTATATATTTTATATCAGACTGGCACCGAAAATGGCATTTGTTGTGCTTCTGACACCGATTGCATTTGCACTTAAGATACCGTTTGTGGTACCGGTTGCATGTGCATTGATCTATACACCGGTAAGTCTTGTACCGATGGGATGTGGAACTGTTGTATATTATATGATGGAATATCTTAAGAAAATAAGTGCGGCATCTAAGACGTCCGGAAGTAAGGCAATGCTTGCCGAGATCAGCACATACGTACAGAAAGTGTTCCAGAATAAAGAAATGTGGCTCTACATAGTTGCATTTATCATTGGATTTTTTATCATTTATACCATCCGCAGACAGGAACTGGATCATGCCTGGAAGATTGGGATTATTGCGGGAGCAATTGCCAATGTGGTCGTAACGGCAATGGGAAGTATTGCACTGGGCGTAAACACCTCTTATGGTCCGCTGATCATAGGAAATATTGTGGCAGCCGTTGCAGGACTTGTGCTGGAATTATTCCTGTTCTCGGTAGATTATGCAAGAAGTGAACGTCTGCAGTTTGAAGACGATGAATATTATTACTATGTAAAAGCAATACCGAAGGTTGCCATGACAACGCCGGAGAAGACGGTGAAGAAGATCAATGAACGTCAGGAGACGGAGATCATCGATGCAGAAGCGGTAAAACGTTTGTCGCAGGATACGGCGGAAGAAGAGACAAAAGCCATCGATCTGGAAGTACATGCGGGACATGGACAGAAAAGAGAAGCAGAACGGAAGCCGTCATACGGTGCTGCAGACTACAGAAGTCCGGCACAGATCCGGGCAAGTCAGGCAAGAAAGCATTCGCCGAAGAGAGGACCGGCACCGAAAAAGCATGACATGAAAGATGTAGATAAGATGCTTCTGACACAGAGTCTGGAAAATGAATTTCATGCAGGCAACCGCAGAAAAAGATAGAAAGACAGAAAAAATCATTAAAAACCATGCAGGGAGGTGAGAGGAATGGGACAGACAATTACAGATTTTATTGATAAATATGGAATTGGACTTTATATTCCGAGAGTGCATATCACAGATATCATAGAAGTTCTGATCCTCACTTTTCTGATCTATCAGATCATCATATGGATAAAGAATACGAAAGCATGGATGCTGCTCAGAGGAATCATTGTACTTGCGGGCTTTATTCTTCTCGCAGCTATATTCAAGATGCATACGATCCTGTTCATCGCGAGAAATTCACTGACGGTCATGGCTACAGCGGCAATTGTAGTATTTCAGCCGGAACTGCGGAGGGCACTGGAAAAGCTTGGAGAGAAGCAATTCCTGACATCAGTTGTTCCTTTTGAACAGAACCGGGAGATACGTTTCAGTGAAGAGACAAGAGAGGATATTATCCGTGCATGCTTTGCTATGGGAAAAGTCAAGACAGGGGCTCTGATCGTCGTAGAACAGGCAATACGGCTTACGGAATATGAAAGCACCGGAATTCAGATGGACTGTCTGGTATCGAGTCAGGTGCTGATCAATATCTTCGAACATAATACACCGCTTCATGATGGTGCGATCATCGTAAGAGGTGACAGGATCGTCTCGGCGACCTGCTATCTTCCCCTCTCGGATAATATGGGGATCAGCAAGGATCTGGGCACCAGACACCGTGCGGCAGTAGGAATGAGCGAAGTCAGTGATGCACTGGTCATTACGGTATCAGAAGAGACAGGAGCTGTGTCAGTCGCACAGGGAGGAGAGCTTACAAGAAGTATCAATGAAGCAGAACTTCGTGTGAAGCTGGAAGAGGTACAGCATAAGAGCAGTGAAACCAATAGAATAAAGGCAATGTGGAAAGGATGGCGGAAGCATGCGAAAAAGAATAACTAACAATCTTGCGCTGAAAATACTGGCTTTCCTGATTGCGGCATTCTTATGGCTGGTTGTAGTGAATATCGATGATCCGGTGGATGACAAGACATTTTCCAATATCCCGGTGCAGGTAACGCATGAAGAAGTGATTACAGACAATAATAATACGTATCAGATCGTGGATAACACACAGGAGATTAATGTAACAGTTACAGCACAGCGGTCGGTACTGGATAAGATCAGGGCAGAGGATATTGTTGCGACAGCGAATATGAAAGAACTGACGCTTCGTACACAGGTGCCGATTGAAGTAACGGTCAAAGGATATACAGGAAAATATGAAAAGGCAACGGCAAATCCAAGAAATCTGCAGATCCAGATCGATGAGGAAGCGAAGAATAATTTCCCAATCACACCGACAACAACGGGAACGGTAAGAAACGGATATGAAGTGGGAAGCCTGAAAGCACTTCCGGAAAAAGTAACACTTCGCGGACCGAAGAGAATCATTAACAATATTGCAAAAGTAACAGCAGAAGCAAACGTATCCGGATTATCCGAAGATGAGACGGTAGAAGCGAAACTGGTACTGTATGATGCCAATAATAATGTGATCGATCAGACACTTCTTGCAAACAATCTTGGAAAAGAAGGCGTCAGTGTTGAAGTAGAACTGCTTCAGGTGAAAAGCGTGCCGCTTAAAGTGGATACATCAGAGGTGTCGGCGGCGGAAGGGTATAAACTTGGCAAGATCACGGTAGAACCACAGGAAGTGGAAGTGACCGGTGATAAGAGTACACTTGCAGGAATCTCGGAGATCAATATTCCGGCAGATGCCCTGAAATTAGAAGAACTGACACAGAGAACGGAGCAGACCATTGATATCTCATCTTATCTTCCGAGCGGTGTGTCCCTTGCGGAAGAGAATGCGAATAAGGTGGTAATATCCATCCAGGTACAACAGCCGGGAACAAAGAGCTTTGAGATATCGACAGGATCGATCATCCTGGAGAATATAGCGAACGGACTGAGCATTAATTACGGATCTACCGTTGATCTGGAGATACAGGTGAAGGGACCGAATGATGTGTTGAATCTGTTCTCGCCTGCGAAGAAAGTCAGCATTGATCTTAAGAATTATACAGAGCCTGGTACATATACCGTTCCGGTGTCTGTCGAACTGCCGGATGGCTGCACACTTGTGAATAAAGTGAATGTAGAGATCACGCTTGAAAATTCAAAGCAGAGTAGTAAAACACAGGGGGAAAGCCAGAACAGCAGTCAGACAAAGGTAGATGAAAATAATCAGAACGGCCAGAGCGAATAACAGACAGAAATGGGGAGAATACATTATGATCAGACAGAAAGTTACAATAACAAATCCGACGGGACTGCATCTCAGACCTGCAGGGATGTTCTGTAACATAGCAAGCAGATACAAATGCAAAGTAGAATTCATGTATAACGATGACACTGCAGCAAATGCGAAAAGTGTATTGAGTGTCCTTGGAGCATGCGTGAAATCGGGAGATGAAATCGAGCTTATCTGCGACGGGGAAGATGAAGAAGAGGCCATGAAAGCGATGATGGATGCGGTCGAAAGCGGGCTTGGAGAGTAAAATTAATGGAGAAAACGAACGGCTTATGCTTTGAGTGTGAGCCGTTTCTTGCGTTGCTATGTGTCTTGAGAATGAAAGGAAAGTAATAAATGAAAGAAAAATTACAAAAAATACTTGATATTACATTTTGGAAATTTGTACTGGTAGGAATTATAAATACTTTGGTGGGAACGACGGTGATGTTTGTGGCATATAATTTTTTTCATTTCAACGGTTATGCAGACAAAATACTGTATACGTCTTTAGCTGCTGTTTACTCTTGCCTGTTGTCGGGTATATCTGCAAAAGAAGGTTTTATATACAATTTTGTCAATACGCTTTTTTGCTCGAATTTTAATACTAGCTGTTTGTCAATAATTTATATATAATTTGTACAAAATTGGTTTTTAATTTTTGCAAAAAAATCAATATAAAATATTTAGCCGCTATGATATAATTCTACCGATGATATATATAAGGAGGAGACTTAAATGTTTCTAAGCAAAAAGAAAAGAGGCACCAAAGCGGTAAGCATTATGCTTGTGGCGGCTATGATTTCTTCCGTTGCTGTAATAAGTGCTGTAAGCACCAGTGCGGCGTCGGAGAATACTCAGGCTGTATCAAGCGGCGATACTTACGGATTGAAGAGCAATATACAGGACGGTACAATTCTGCACTGCTTTGACTGGAAGTATAAGGATATTAAAGCGGAGCTTCCAAATATTGCAGCGGCAGGTTTTTCTTCTGTACAAACCTCACCGGCTCAGGTGGGCGCCGGCTCAGGCACCTGGTGGTGGCTGTACCAGCCGTTGGGCTTCTATGTTGGAAATAATGATTTAGGAACTAAGGCCGATTTGCAGTCACTGTGTGATGAAGCTGATAAATATGGAATAAAGGTTGTAGTAGATGTTGTGGCAAACCACCTGGCAGGTGATCATTCCAACATTCAGAATGATCTTAAGGACAGTCAGTATTGGCACCATGCAGGCGGCGGCATTGATTACTTTAACCGTAGGCAAATACACCAGGGTGAAATAGGTATGCCTGACATTAACTCTGAAAACGAGTATGTACAGCAGTGCGTTCGTAAATATGTTGAAGAGCTAGCGGGTATGGGAGTAGACGGTATTCGCTGGGACGCTGCAAAGCATATTGGACTGCCAAGTGAAAACTGTAATTTCTGGCCGGCAGTTACACAGGGAACAGGCTTGTGGACATACGGAGAAATTCTTGATGACCCTGTAGCCTCTGATGGCAACCGAGACAATAGAGAATATGCCGAAAGCCTAATGAAGGAGTACACCAAGTACATCAGTGTTACAGACAGCGGCTACGGTGCAGATGTTAGAATGGCATTCAGAAGCGGCAAGGTTACTCAAAGCGTCGGCAATTTCGCTGAGCGTGGAATTTCCAAGGACAAGCTTGTTTATTGGGCAGAGAGCCACGATACTTATTCTAATGATAAAAGCGATGGCGAGTGGGATTCCTCACAGTTTATAGATCAGAATAAAATTGACCGAGCTTATGCGGTTGTAGCAGCACAGAATAAGGCTACTTCATTGTATTTCTCAAGACCGTCTTCAAAATCTAAAAATGATATTAAAGCAGGTAAAAAGGGCAGCACACACTATACCAGCAAGGAAGTTGCAGAGGTTAATAGATTCCATAATGAAAACGCCGGCAAGGCTGACTACTACAAGGCATCAAACGGCTGTGCTGTAGTTACCCGTAAGGATGGCGGTGCCGTTATAGTTAAGGGCACCGGCAGTGGCAAGGTTTCTGTAGAAAACGGCGGTGGTTATGCAAAGCCGGGTACATATAAAGACCAGGTTTCAGGCAACACCTTTACAATTACAGCATCAACTATTTCCGGTGAAATAGGTTCTACAGGTATTGCAGTTATTTACGACGCTAAGCCTATTCCAAGCATTTCTGCTGCACCGGGCACTGAAAGCGATACATATACCTACAAGACAAATACACTTTCAGTTACACTTAATGCTTCAAATGTAAGCAACGCTAAGTATTCTCTGGACGGCGGCAGCGAGATTGCTTACACAGACGGTACAAAGATTACATTGGGCGAGGGCAAGCCTTTTGAAACATTACAAACTCTAAAATTAACAGCAACTGATACTGCATCGGGTAAAACACTCACAAAGACATATACATTCTTAAAGTCGAACAAGGGTACTTCAATCTACTTTGACAACAGCTCATATAACTGGAGCAATATATATGCCTACATCTACAAAGACGATGGTGGCTCATCAAATGAGATTGCGGCTTGGCCGGGCGTACAGCTGACAAATAAATCAGCTGCGAACGGTTACTTTGTTTATGATTTACCTGAGGACTACGAGAACGCACGGGTAATATGGTCTGACGGTTCAGGCTCAAGCTCAAACAGATACCCTGCGGATATGGAGCCGGGTTTGTCAATAGATGGTAAATCTCATTTGCTTACATCGGGAAATACTTGGAAAGAGTACAACGAGAGTGTAACACCAACTGAACCAACCACTCCTACAAGTCCAACTACACCGACTGCACCTCCTGTGAACTATAAATATGTTATAGGTGATGTAAGCGGAGACGGCGTTGTCACCCTGAAGGATGCATCACTTATTCAGAGGGCATTGCTTGGTAATCTTACACTTACCGAGAAGCAGCAAAAGGCGGCTGATATTGTCAACGACGGAAAAATTACCGTTGCAGATGTTGTTGCTGTACTAAGATATTTGGTTGGCTATGACAATGTTTACAAGATTGGTGAGGAAGTTACCGTCACTTCCGCAGACTGAGCAGCACTTATATAAAAGCCTGATACAGCAGTATACCTGTGTATAGGGCTTTTCGGATGTAACAGTAAATACTTAAGTGGTAGTTGGTTTGGTAACCAATTGCTGTAAAAAGTGATTTTTTACAGGCAACAGCATATGCTGTTGCCTGTGTTATTGTATAGACTCACTTTAGTGAAAAGTGGTGTTTTTATATAGGCTCCCTTGAGTAAAGGGAGCTGTCAGCAAAGCTGACTGAGGGATTGCTTAACATCACCAATGCAGGTAGTAGCATATAGCTTAAAGTAAATGACAATCCCTCCGTCATGGCAAAGCCGAGCCACCTCCCTTTGCACAAGGGAGGCATTTCGAGTAAAGGGAGCTGTCAGCGAAGCTGACTGAGGGATTGCTTAACAGCACCAATG
>ERZ826613.2780-NODE-2780-length-16206-cov-41.791530_pt1 | contig 16206 bp, 10 predicted proteins | sample MGYA00519925_ERZ826613 | MGnify/ENA primary metagenome ERZ826613 (study PRJEB31778, sample SAMEA3449236) | human gut metagenome | biome: human gut; feature: human-associated habitat; material: faeces | place: United Kingdom | collected 2010/2012 ... | reverse complement strand
TTCACCCGGACATTGATCCAGTGTTCCCGAACACTCATAGTGCCACCTCCTCATCTCGATGTGTCATCGGCGGAATGCGACCAGCACGGTCACGCAGCTCTGCCAGGACAGACGGTTTTTCCGTTGTTCTCTCACAGTCTGGATCATCATTTCCACGATCATCCATATTTAACAGTGCATCCAGTTCTGCCAGTCTTGCACTCTTTTCTGTCAGTTCTGCCTCCTGGGGAAACGGCTTTCCAAGCTCGGCCTGCGCCGCTTCCTGCTGGCTCCTAAGACTGTCCAACTGCTGTTCTGCCTTTTCCAGCTTTGCAGGAATCCCGGCAAGAGCATTGTCCAGACGCTGGATATTGCCCGCAGCACTGGTGCCGATGAGTACCCGGTGGGTCATCTCGCCTTTCAGCAGCACCTGATACTCTTTCTGGAAACTGTCAAATGCCAGTTCCATCTTGAAACCACGATAGTTGCCAAGCGGCACCGGCTCCAGACTCTGATTGGCTTTACAAACCGCGAGGATTGCTTCACCTGCCTCGGCTTTTTCAGTAAAGCGTGTGGCATTCACTTCCATGCCGCAGAACCCTTCTTCCGGCAGCGGATGTGCCGCCACCGTCCGAATATCCGACTGAAAGCCCTTGATGAACCCCTGCGTTTTCTCAATCTCCGCAGGGAAATATTTCATCAGCTTATCCTCCAATCGGTACTGCTGGCTCTGATGGTCCGCCTTCAATACTTTCAGCCTTGCAACATCTACATCCAAGTCCATTTTCTCCTTGATCTGCGGGTCTCCTGCACAAAGTGCCTTGATCTCCGCATAGGAAAGAGCCTGCTCATCTACATCATCACAGGAACGTACCGGAGATTTGCTGGTCATGATCTGACTGATAAACTTCTGCTTATTCTCCAGTGTCTGATCGGGTAAGAGGATGGCATTACTGCCAGCCCCTCCCCTAAGAACCGTACGTGAGAGTTTCCCCTCATACGGCTCAAGCCTTTCATAAAGCTCCCATCAGGGAACCCGGCTCAACAAAACAAGAATCGTTTTTGTGCAATACGGCATGGCATTCGGGATGCACCATTTCCAGCCATGTCGACTTCCCGCTTCGGAACACCTTATGAACCTTGAAACTCGTTTCCGAGGTAATAGGCTCATTGCATACCGGGCAACAGCGGTGTTGATTTCTCCATACTTTCAGGAGTTTTTCGCGTCCGTTAGTGCTGTTCAACATTTTCTCACCATCGCGCTCTTCATAATAACCGCTCCATCGCTCATCGAAGGGATTTGCGTTAGAGACGATTTTCTTAAAGCGGATGATTTTGGTGTCCGTTGCATATTCAAGAGCAAAGTAGGATTGCTCACCGTTCTTCTTGGTGCGTTCCTCTGCAGCAAAAGTCCAGTTTCGGGTTCCGATGCGATGCCAGTATTTCGCTGCTATCCACCGTATGCCTTTGTTCTTATGCCTGCGCTTTGCCCACTGCCAAAGACAATTGTAAATCTGATAGTCGATTTTGCTGAATGTTTCAGCGGATACAACAAATCGCTGGTTATTGACCCATCCACGGATAACCGGGTTGAGCTGGCGAATCAGGGAATCCTGCTTTGCCGATTTGTTGCTCTTGACGATTTCACGCACCTTTTTAAGCAGAGAGCCGACCGACTGCTTCGAGGGCTTGATTAGAAGTTTTCCGTTATACTTACGGATGTTCTTGCCCAAGAAGTCAAATCCATCATCAATGTGAGTGATGACCGTCTTTTCTTCAGATAACTGCAACCCACGTTCCGTCATGAAATCTCTGATAATAGGGAGCACTTCTTCACGCAGAAATTCCGGGCTTTCTCCGGTTACGATAAAGTCGTCAGCATAGCGCACGAAGTTCATCTTATTAAAATGAGTTTTACCATTGACCTTTTTGCGGGTCGGCAGTCGTTCCTTTAAGAGCCGTTCCAGTCCATCCAGCGTCATATTCATCAGAGTAGGCGAGATGGCTCCACCTTGCGGTGTGCCTTCCTCAGTGGGGAAAAGTTGCTTTGTATCAATGTATCCACACTTTAACCACTTCTGTAAAACCTGCGTATCCATCGGGATATTCTCCATGAGCCATTCATGGCTGATGTGGTCGAAGCATCCCTTGATGTCACCTTCAAGAATCCACTGAGGAGACTTGCCCTTGTTCAGGTCGGTGAAACACTGCTCGATTGCATCGTGTGTGCTTCTTCCGATTCGGAATCCGTAGGAGTTGAGGTCACCGTAGGTTTCAGCAAGCGGTTCCAATGCAAACTTGTATAGGGTCTGCATGGCACGGTCTGTCATTGTCGGAATGCTCAGAGGCCGCAGTTTGCCGTTTTTCTTCGGAATATAAACACGTTTTAGGGGCTGAGGACGGTATCCTCTCCGTTTCAGTTTACTGATTGCCTTGAATTTTGCCTCAGGAGTTAGCCACAATTCATGGTCAACTCCAGCCGTATTTTTACCACGATTGCTTGTTACCCGCTTCACTGCCAAGGCTTTGGCGTAAAACGAGTGAGTTAACAGCCATTGCAGCGTTTTTACCTTGCTGTAATGACCTTCTTGTTGAGCCTTTACGATACGCATTTGCAGCTTTTTAACATAAGCACGAGCCTTGTTCCAGTCGATGCTGTCCCAATTTCCCGCTCTGCAAGTCGGTGCACACGATTTCTCGTTCATTTGCAATTCCTCCTTTTTGAAAAGTTCTGTAAATTCTCTCGTAAAGAAAGACCATAGATGGAAGTCTGCCTGCTTTCGCACGAGGTGATGTTGCAACCTCTATCCGTCCCCATTACAGGGTCGGCATTCGCTTTTTCCATCTTTCTTCTACCCGCATTTCATAAAGTCTCCTTACGGTTTCCGTCCGATTGCTCGGGGAAATACGGGCTTACCACGTTCCGCTTATTCAACAGTATGGGTTAGGTTTCACTTCTCCGCCAGCAGCTTTTGAATCCATGTGTTCCCACTCTATAGAGGAGCAACCAGCTGCGTTACCGTTTTGGTTCAGGCTTGTCAGCAACTTTAGCCTGTTCAGCTTTAACGACGTTTAACAGTGATTCACATTACATTAACCATACCATACAAGTCAGGCTCCCCAACCACATTGTTGCTTGCAGTTTATCGCTTCCACCTCGCGGTTTCGGCTTGAACCCTTTCGGGTGGGGCTACCCTTGTCCTGTCACGCTTCCTCACAGCCGTTACCAGCTGCTTTGTTGACAGTAGACTACTGCTAATGGAATAACAGGTCTGGTCATAGCCAGACAGTTGATTTAAGCGACTTCGTGTCGCACATAGAGGTAAGCGTCAAAAGTTCCTTCCGTCACATACTGATAAACCTGCACCTCTTTGTTTCGGTTTCCCTGACGGATGATACGACCATTTCTCTGGGTCATGTCCGCAGGCCGCCAACCTACATCCAGATGATGCACGGCCACCAGCCTGTCCTGCACGTTCGTGCCTGCGCCCATCTTCTGTGTCGAACCTAACAACACCCGCACCTGCCCAGTACGGACTTTGGCAAACAGATCCTTCTTTTTTGCCTCGGTATCAGCATCATGGATAAATGCGATTTCTTCCTCCGGTACACCGGACTGGATAAGTTTGGTGCGGATGTCCTCATAGACATTAAAGGTTCCATCGTTTTTCGGTGTGCTGAGGTCGCAGAACAGCAGCTGGGTCAGCTTGTCCGACTGTCCTTCTTCATAAATACGAAGCACATTCCGCACACAGGCATTGAGCTTACTGTTGGGGTCATCCGGCAGGAGCGGATTCATCAGCCGCTGATCCAGCCCCAGCTTTCTGCCATCCGATGTGATTTTTAGCATGTTATCGACCGACGGGTCTACCACGCCGGAATGCACAGCCGCTGCCCGTTCCGAAAGCTCCGCCACCATCGCCTGCTGATGCTCCGAAGGCTGCACCACCACAGTTTCAAACTTTGCCTCCGGCACCGGCAGATGCAGCTGATCGGAAGTCTTGATATCTGCCACTTCCTTGAACATATTCATCAGCTCCGGCAGGTTGAAGAATTTTGCAAATCTTGTTCTTGCCCGGTATCCGGTTCCTTCTGGTGCCAGCTCAATGGCCGTGGTGGTCTCACCAAAGGTAGAAGCCCAGCTGTCGAAATGGGTCAGCCCTTTCTGCTGCAACGTGCCGTACTGGAGATACCGCATCATGGTGTAAAGCTCCGTCATGCTGTTGCTGACCGGGGTGCCGGTCGCAAAAATGATGCCGCGCCCGCCTGTCAGCTCGTCCATATATTGGCACTTCATAAACATATCCGAAGATTTCTGCGCTTCCGATGTGGACAAGCCCGCAACATTGCGCATTTTTGTGTAGAGGAACAGGTTCTTGAACGCGTGTGCCTCGTCTACGAACAGCCGGTCTACGCCCAGCTGCTCAAAGGTAATCACATCGTCTTTTCGGTCGGTTGCCCGGAGTTTCTCCAATCTCGCCTCCAATCCTTTCCGGGTCTTTTCCATCTGTTTGATGGAGAAACGCTCGCCATTCTGGGATTTCATCTCAGCAATAGCATTTTCGATTTCATCAATCTGGGCAGTCAAAATCCGCTCCTGCCGTTCTGCGGACACCGGGATTTTCTCAAACTGAGAATGCCCGATGATGACTGCATCGTAATCGCCAGTGGCAATTCGTGCGCAGAACTTTTTTCTGCGGGCAGTCTCAAAGTCCTTTTTGCTTGCCACCAGCAGTTTTGCACTCGGATACAGGCGTAGGAACTCGTTTGCCCACTGAAGGGTCAAATGATTCGGAACGACAAACATGGATTTCTGGCACAGTCCCAGCCGCTTTGCCTCCATAGCAGAAGCTGCCATCTCGAAGGTCTTACCGGCACCTACCTCGTGGGCCAGCAGCGTATTGCCGCCGTACAGCACATGAGCAATGGCATTCTGCTGATGTTCACGCAGCCGGATCTCCGGATTCATACCGCCAAAGCGGATATGAGAACCATCGTACTCACGAGGACGGGTACTGTTGAACAGCTCGTTATACTTTTCCACCAGTTCCGCACGGCGATAAGGGTCTTTCCACACCCAATTCTGGAACGCATCCTTAATGGCCTGCTGTTTCTGCTGGGCGAGGGTGGTCTCCTTTTTATTCAGAACTCGCTTTTGCTTACCGTCTGCATCCTCCACGGTATCGTAGATACGAATATCCCGCAGATTTAGCGTATCCTCTAAAATCCGGTAGGCATTGGCACGGCTGGTGCCGTAGGTCATATAGGCATGGACATCGTTCCGGCTCGGTGTACTCTTGCCGGTAATCTGCCATTCTGCCGTCATGGGAGAGAATTTCACTTCAATATTTCGGCGCAGATAGAACGGCGGTTCAAAGGTTTCTTCCATAAACTGCTGGATATAATCCCGATTGACCCATGTGGCACCAAGACGCACATCAATCTCCGAAGCATCCAGGTCTTTTGGCTGTGCCTTCTTCAAATATTCCGCGTTCACCGCAAAGGCAGGGTCAGAGGCCGCAGCCAACTCTGCCACGCGGAGCTTTTCCCGGACATTGCCGGACAGATATTCATCAGCTGTTACCCAGCCGGTTTCCTCGCTGCCCTGCGTCATCGGGTCTTTGAAAATGACACCATGCAGTTCCTGCTGGATTTTTTCATATTCCCCTGGTGTACCTAAAAGCTCCGACATATAGGGCAAATCCACTCTGCCGCGCTCTCCAATGGAGATTGCCAGAGCTTCAGCCGGAGTATCCACGCTGGTAACAGCCCGTTCCGGTCGAATCGTCCGTTTGGTGAACATATCCGCCTTGGATTCCAGCCTGCCGTTTTCATCCACATTTTCCAGAGAGCAGAGCAGATAATAAGACGAATCTTCCGAAAAAGCCTGTGCATTTGCACGGGAATTGATAAGCCCATACTGATCGGCGAATCGGTCATAGGCTACATTCAGTTCCCGCTGTTTCTGGGCAATCGCTTCCTCCTGGTAATCGTTCAACTGATAGTCGATCAGTTCCTGCACAATGGTGCGAAGCTCCACCATGCCTTTGATCCTGCCGGTGGCTGTCGCAGAAAGGTCAGCCTTCCGCATGATGCTGTTCTCACGGAAGTAGACATCCCCATCCACTACGGCATAGGAGAAGTTCTTGACATTGGGGTCTGCCGGAATAGTTTCGCCCTGCAAGGACAACTCCTCCTCCGGTGCCAGCTCCTGTGCTTCATAATGACCGCCGATGTGCTGCACCGCCTCATGCAGCTGGTCTCCCAGATCCGCACCTGGAATCGGAATGACCGTACATTCTTCCTTGCCGTACTGGGTACTTTCCGTTGTAATCTCACCCAGCACCATTTCCGGGTGGTCAACAAAGTAGCCGTTGAGGGTAATACCCTCCGATGTCAGCCCCAGATGCACCCAATCCGGTTCGATATCAATGGGATGGTCTCTCTTTTGCAGGAAAATGATATCCGACACCACATCCGTACCGGCATTGGCACGGAATGCGTTGTTGGGAAGTCGGATAGCTCCCAGCAATTCTGCCCGCTGCGCCAGATACTTTCGTGCGTCCGGATTTTTGGAATCCATCGTATAGCGGCTGGTAACAAAGGCCACGATACCACCGGGCCGAACCTGATCCAGTGCCTTGGCAAAGAAATAGTTGTGGATAGAAAATCCGAGTTTATCATATGGCTTATCGCTGACACGGTAGTTGCCAAAAGGCACATTGCCCACGGCCAGATCATAAAAATCACGCCGGTCGGTGGTCTCAAAGCCTGCCACCTTGATTTCTGCCTGCGGATACAGCTTTTGCGCAATACGCCCGGTGATGGAATCCAGTTCCACACCATACAGTCTGCTTCCCAGCATGGAATCCGGCAGCATACCGAAGAAGTTGCCGACACCCATCGACGGTTCCAGAATATTGCCTTTCTCAAATCCCATACCGTCCAATGCTTCATAAATTGCACGGATCACGGTAGGACTGGTGTAATGCGCATTCAGAGTCGAAGCCCTGGCTGCGGCATATTCTTCTTCCGTAAGAGCTGCTTTCAGCTCCTTATATTCGCCTGCCCAGGCAGTTTTCTCTGAATCAAAGGCATCTGCCAGTCCGCCCCAGCCGACATAATTGGCCAGTGTTTCCTGTTCCTCCGGTGTCGCATCCCTGTGCTGGTTTTCCAAGGCTTTCAGCGTATAGATGGCATCCATGTTGGCACGGAATTTCTGTTTAGGATTGCCTTCGCCGAGGTGAAAGCTGTTGATGCGGTAGTTCTCCGCATGTTTTGCTTCATGCGCTGCCCGGAACGCTTCTTCTTTTCCAGGATTCAGATCAACCACCAGATTGTGCAGGTGAACATTTTCCTCATGCCCCAAAAGTCTTGCCAGATTTTCCTTACTTTCTGAGCGGAAGATCGGATACACGGAATCCGGGTCCCGAAGCTCCACATCGAAAAGCCCGACTTTTTCAATCGTAAATGCCTTTCCGTCCAGATACAGCGTATCGCCAACGCGATAATCCGACTGCACCGGAGCTGCCGGTTCTGGCTGCACGGTTGCAGGCTCTTTTTCAGCCTCCATGTTCCTGCCGCGAATCTCCTGCAACGCCTCGGACGCACTCACATAATCGGCAAATGTCTGTACTTTTCCGTCTGAATATCCGTAATACTCTTCTTTGACATAATCCCAGATGGCAAACGCATCTTTAGAATCCGGAAAGTTCTCGCCGGTCATTGTGACCACAAACCGTTCATCCGGTGCATAGCCAGACTCTCTGGAAAGTTCGCTGGCGTGTTCCTGCATTTCCAGTACCAGAGGATCTGTCTCTGCGTGAGCCGATTCCTGTACTTCTTCGGATTCCACATCTGGGAATGGAATGTCCTGCTGCAAATTCTGCTTGCTCTGTTCAACATAGAGCCAGTCTTTTGCTTCCCGTTCCTGAACTTTTTCAATCAACTGCTGGCGGTAGGTCTCTGCCTCCCATTCGCTGGTAAACTCTTCGCTGACACCATCCGGCTCCACATGAATGCCGTCCTGAATATCATCCCAGACCGCATAACCATCGTCTGTCTCCATCACGGTAAACCGCTGTGGTGCCGCCAGTTCACTCCGGGCATATACATCCGCAGCCGTATTCAGCATGTTGTCCACATGCTCATTTCCGGTATCGTAGCGTTCCGGTGTCGTTGGCGGAAACACATGGGCGGCAGTCGGCATGGGAAGCGGCGCACCGTATTCCTGCTCCAGCTTCCGATACTCTTCCATTTCCAGCGCGGTCAGGTACTGATCATTTTCCACAAGCCGGTCTAACCGCTTATCCACCGCCGACCATGTGAGTCGCACTTCCCGGTCATGGTCATAATTGCGAAGCAGAATACCTCTTCCGTTATAATCGGCAAAACCGCGACTGCCATCCATAAAGGTATAGCTGTGGCCACCAAGACCGTATTCCGCTTTCAAGAATGCAGCTCGTTCTTTTGCGTCCCCTTGCTGCTGATACAGCGCATAAATACGGATCTTTCCGCCTTCAAAATTGGAGCCTGTCCGCAGCATCCGGTCGATTTCATCCTCAGAAATGACAAAAGCGGAGGGCTTTTCGCTCTCCGCTTCTCTGGCTGCATTTTCTGCCGCCGCATCAATTTTCTGAATCTGCTCTGCTTCGGACTGAAACAGGCTCATAAAGTTTAACTGTTGATAAGTTCCGTCAGAATGACTTCCTCTACCTGCGCTTTCAGCATGTTCATGTGCTGCACCCAGGCCATTTGGTTCGATTTCTTGTCCGGTGCCGGATTCGCTTTCAGAAGCTCCGCCATCATCTGCTCCATCCGTGCGGTCGCGGTCTCCTGAATCTCCCACAGGTGCGGATACAGCTTCTCGGTCAGGATCAGGTGATTGTACAGCAGCGTGTTGTTCTCCTGCAGGAACGCTCTGCGCATCCTCCCGTACTTGCCCAGGGGCTTCTGTTCCTGCACCGACAACTGGATGTCCGGAATCAGGTAATCGCCGTTCTTCGTGTAATTCAGCTCCATCATAGTTTTGGCTCCTTTCTGCCTGCTTATCTCTTTCATAGGTTCGGATCGTGCGTTCAATTTCCCGGAAGATCTGGCTGGACATTTCGCTGACCGCAGTTCCCAGCACATTGGCTGCAGCCTGCGTATTAAAATCAAAGATGTCCAGAAAATCCTCGTGCTCAAAATAGTCATCTGCATTGCCCACCGTCCGGGTAAAGACGGAATATGCGATGCTGACAGCGGCAGCTCTCTTAAAGGAAGCTCCGATGTTGAGTTCATCATATCCTTCCAGATAGGAATCTGCAACGATGTCACTGATCTGCCTGCGGTTTTCCTCCCAGTAATCCCTTGCAAGGCGTTCTGCCGCTTCCATGATATGATTTTCCAGAGACCCAGCACCGGCAGGAACATCAAATGCTGCATCCAGTGCGCGAATGATTGGCTGCTCATGCTCCGCATTCATTTTCCAGAGCTGTACCGGTCGGGAATTCTTCCGTTCTCCGGTATCTGCCACATCAAATACATACCGCAGTTTCGGCTGCTCGCCGCGCATGTCCAAAAGAGCAATGCCCTTGGAGCCACGCTTCACATAGCGGTTCATCCGATCATTCCAGAGATCGTACTCTGCACAGGCCGTCGCTTCTGGCCTCTGCTTATAGATCATCAGCTGCTCCGCAAAGGGATACTTATAAAGCCGCGCGGATGTGGTCAGAAACGCTGTCCACTGTTCTTTGCTGCCAGTGATCTGTGCCGCAGCTTCCTGTACCATCTGCATATAATAAGCCGTTTTCGTCATCATCTGTCTTTTTCCTCCTCTCCTTTATTCGTCCGGATACAAATCCAGTGCCTCATATTCTGCATCCGTCATCTCTGCCAGTTTTGCAAGCAGCGAGGCCGTCCACCTGCGCAGGTTTCTGTCTCTGCCCGTCAGACTTTTTTGCATCTTTTGAAGCTCTTCGATCAGCCCTGTCCGTGTGCCAGGGCTGTAAAGCATCATGAGCATCCATTCGTCATCCGTAAAACGCATTTATAACTCCTTTTCTTCGCAGCACCTGCGAGGCGGCGCAGGCGGCACAGCCTCCTGCTTTTCCTTCAGCTGGTCCAGAACCGATGCTTTCTCCACCGGTTCTTCCTTCTTTCCGTTATTGATTACGCCGTCAATCATGCCGTAATCGTCCTCCATCGCCATTTCTGCGGCTTTCAGGTAGTTCTCCGGTTTCAAAAATCCGGGCAGTTCCTGGAAGCCGATGGAATCCACATAGTGACAGCTTACAACACCATTCTGCCGTAAAGCCACGATGTCAGACACAGAAAGACTATGACCAGTAAAATCATCAGGGCGGGAAACATTGAATTTCGCATACAGTTCCTCCAACATCGTATTCTGATCCTTGTAGGGAAGAAGCGGAGCCGTATAAACCACCTCATAATGGTCAATATCCGGTTCCAGCCCCATCCGTTCCAGTTCGCGCATAGACGAAAAGCGTTCATATACCGTATCCTCGCTGCGGCGAAGCTGCAAAATCGCATACTGGTCGGTAGTACTGTCGAGAAATGCCATCATTCTTTCGTCCGGTGCCTGCGTTCCATGCACTTCATCCCATTTTTCAATTCTTGCCATCGTTCATTTCTCCCTTCTCCATAAACGGCAGGCCGTTTTCCTTTGCTTCCTGCCGCTGCTGTTCCCGCCGCTTTTCACTATAAGGCGGTCGGATACCGACGCAGCGTTTCGGAATCGTATAAGTGACCGACCCATGCTCCCGGTGCTCCAAAATAAACTGCTCCGGATACTGTTTTCGCAGTTCCCGAAGCTTCTTAATCAGGCGGCTGTCATGGGTATAAATGCTGGCGGTATCCAGTTCATTATCAAAATTGATGACGGTTTCCTGCTCTGCCTTCGTAAGCTTGTATTTCATCGCTCTGCCTCCTTCGCCTTGGCAGCTTTCACCGGCGTATCCGTTCTGGAAGACAAATCCGAGAGTTTACCCAGCACAGATTCCCGTCTGCTGATTTCCGCTTCCTCTGCACGATCACAAAGTTCATCATAGTCAATCCGCGTCATGGTGCGGCCACCGAACCCATAATCCGAAAGAATCTGGTCTCTGGCTGCATTCATGCTGATTTCCGGGTTGTCGATCTGTCCACCGTCAATTTCCGTAAAGTCCTTATGATATAAGGTATAGTCGTAACCGTCCTCACAGGTCTGAATGGCAAGAAAGCCCTTGCTTCCCAAATCCCATGCACTGCGTTCTTCCGTAATCAGCGGCTCCGGGCGGCATGTGCCACCGCCGCGTTCCAGCATTTCTGCCAGCTGGCAAATGTGCAGAACATCATACCCCAGGCGCAGATGATATTCGTCCATATATTCGCAGCGGGCTGAGAATTTCCGATTCGGATACTCAATCTCTACCGCACTGCCATCCGGAATTTTGAAACGATCCTCGTAGCTGCTGGTGATAAACCGGATATTTTTAGCATTCTCCAGTTCAGGATCAGCCTTTTTCATCTGCCAAAGAACCTTTCTGCCGCCGCGCATCTGCTCCAGCATCTCCGGGGCTACCGGCGCAACGGTAAGACCGTCCAGCTGGGGAATCTCCTTGAGTGCTGCCACCCTCGCGCTTTCTTCCAGCGTAGAAAACGGCTGTTTATCCAACACATCCCAGCCAATGTGTCCCTCGGCAATCTGCACCTTGCTGTCCATATCAAAACAATGGAATTCCACGCCCTCCTGCTTTTCCTGCAAGGAAAGCAGAGCGACATTATCCACCAGATAAGCTGCATTCATCATTTTCATGCTCATTTTTTACCTCCAAACTCCAGCTTAAATGCTGCTGCACCGTCCTCGCCGGTCTCTACATGAACGGTTGTGTCATAGTAACGATTGGACTTCTTGGAATAGCAATGGGTAAGCCGTGCTTTTCCCTGATTTACCAGTTGCTTTGCCAGTTCCTCTGTCATCTGCTTTCCCAGTGTCTGAAAGAATCTGTTTTCCTTCCAGAGTGCAAATTTACAGTTCTTATCCCTGCAAAACCAACCCTTTGCCGTTTCACAGACATCACTGCCGCAGGCGGGACAGGAGCCAATGACCTTGCGTTCCGGCTGCATCAGCACATCAGCACCTTTTACGGCCTCGTAGGTTTTAACAAGTCCGCTGACCATGCTGCTGATTTCTTCCATAAAGGCATCGCTGTCATACTCGCCATGTTCCATTTTCAGCAGTTTTTCCTCCCAGTCTGCCGTCATGGACGGGGACTGAATCTGTTCCGGCACCACCGTCACCAGTGCATTTCCCTTGTCCGTAGAGCAAAGGTATTTCGTCTTCTTATCGCCCCTGCGCTCGATAAACCCTTTCTGTACCAGTTTTTCGATGATGGCAGCGCGTGTGGCTGGTGTGCCGATGCCTTTTCGCTCTACACCAGCCGGGAATTCATCCGAACTGGCACTCTCCATCGCTGAAAGCAGAAGATCTTCGGTAAATCTCTTAGGTGGGCTGGTCTTGCCCTCTTTCAGATCGACACCGGCAAGTTCCAATGTCATGCCTTCCGAAAGCTCCGGAAGATCACCCGCCTCCGCATTCTTCTCAGCATCTTCAACCGGCTTTCCTGCATATTGCCTCCAGCCCATATCCGTGACTGTTTTGCCTTTTGTACGGAACTTCTGACCGGCGCATTCTGTTTCCACTATGGTTTCTGCATAGCGATAAGGTGTTCCGACTGCACAAATCAGCCGCACCGCCAGCATGGTAAGAATCGCCTGTTCTCCACTGGGAAGAGAGGAAATGTCATAACCCGCCGCTGTTTTTGTAGGGATTATGGCATGGTGATCGGTGACTTTCTTGGAATTGATGACCTGTGCTGCATTCACCGGTGCCGGTGCATCTGGCTGAATCTGAAAGCTCTGCTGGATCGCAGAAACAAGTTCCGGCACCAGCGGTGCCATATCATCTGTCAGATACCGGCTGTCGGTACGGGGATAGGTCACGAGTTTCTTCTCGTACAGAGCCTGCGTATAATCCAGGGTCTGCTGGGCAGTGAATCCCTGCTGCCGGTTTGCTTCTCGCTGAAGCGATGTCAGATCAAAGAGGGCTGGGGGCTTCTCTGATTTTTCTTTCTGCTCCACCTTAGTAATGATGGCACTTCCCGCCTGACAGCACTCTGCCACCAGTTTTTCTGCTTCTGCTTTTTCTTTCATCCGCTCACCGCCCGCTTGAAAATCTCGGAATTTCAATTCTGCCGAGTAGAACGGCTCAGGTTTGAACGCCCGGATTGCTGCATCCCGCATGACCACCATCGCAAGGGTTGGTGTCATCACGCGCCCCACATTCAGGGTCTGCCCATACAGACATGAAAAAAGCCGGGTGGCGTTGATTCCGACAATCCAGTCGGCTCGCTCCCGGCATAAAGCCGCCTCATATAAGGCATCATATTCTGTTCCCGGTCTGAGCTTCTGAAAGCCTTCCCGGATAGCACTGTCCTCCATTGATGAAATCCAAAGCCGTTCCACCGGCTTTTTGCAGCCGCACTGATGGTAAACCAGTCGGAAAATCAGTTCGCCCTCACGCCCTGCATCTGTAGGATAGTTCTCGGAGGTGACTTTTCTGACTTTGTTACTCGATGGCATCCAATGGGCCGATAAAGCGGTAGAAAATCTGGATTTTCTGGACGTATTCGCCATCGACCTTTTCCGCTTTGGATACCAGAATCTTGTCAATCAGCTGATGCAGAATCTTATAGTTCAGTTCGGTGATGCCAGCGTACTTGCTGACTTCATCAATAAAATCCTGAATCTTGTCCAGCTGATCGTGTTCAGCACGGCCTTCCCGCTCGTACTGCTCAATCTTCTCGGTCAGTTCAGCCTGTTCTTTGTCGTAGCGATCTGCAAGCATTTGAAAACGTTTCTCCGGGAGAAGTCCCTTTGATACGTCCTCATAAAGTTTTGCATACAGGTCTTCGATTTCTGCGATTCGTGCTTTACACTGCTTCAAATCCCGTTTGTGCTGCGCCCGGTCAGAGGACACCCGGAGGTGCATCTGATTTGCAATCTTCTTCACAAGGGCTTCCCGATTGCTCACAGCGGCCTTTGCGTGTGCCTGAATGTCCGCAAAGACAGCTTCATGCAGAACACGTGCTTCCAAATTATGAGAGTCACAGGCTTTCGCACCATATTTCCGATAAGTGCTGCAACAATAAAAGGTCTGATCCAGAACACTGTTACGTTTGCGCCTGTGCTCGACCTTGACTAACATCGTTCTGCCGCAGTCTGCACAGCGGACGATGCCCTTGAAGATATTGTCGTAGTCGGTCTTATCACACATAAAACAACCGGAACGGCTGTAAAGGATTCGCTGCACGTTTTCCCAGCGGTCTTGTGGGATGATTGCTTCATGTGTATTCGGAACGATAGCGCGTTCTTCAAACGGAATATAACGCCGCTTTTTGGATTTCATGGACACGGTGGGCTTGGCTTCGTAGATGATGTGTCCGGCGTAGACTGGGCTGTGCAGAACCTGACTGATATAGGCACTGTCCCAATCATACATCTTTTCATCATCAATAAAGCGGCCAAACATCTCTTTCTTGTAGTAACACGGCTTCAAGACTTTTTCATCGTGGAGCCGCTTGGCGATGCGGTGAAGCCCCAGCCCTTCCTCTGCCATTGAATAGATATACTCAACAACGGGGGCGGTGTTCGGGTCGATCACAAGGTGATTGTGGTCGGCAGGGTCTTTCTGGTAGCCAAACGGTGCGCCGCTGGAGATATACTTTCCACTTTTCTTGCGTGTCCGAAGGGCACTCTTGATTTTTCGGGAAGTGTCTTTGGCGTACATTTCATTGATGATGTTTCGGAACGGGGCAATATCCATCTGAGATTGCTCGTTGGAATCATAACCATCGTTGATTGCAATATAGCGGACACCGTGTTCAGGAAAGAAGATTTCCATATACGTTCCGGTTTCGATGTGGTTGCGTCCAAGTCGGGACTGGTCTTTGGTAATGACTGATGCCACCTTTCCTTCCCGGATATCATCCAGAAGTTCCTGAAAGGCAGGGCGGTCAGAGTTCGTACCGCTGTAACCATCATCAACATAGAACTGGCAATTCCCGAAACCGTTGCGTGTGGCATACTCCATAAGCATCGCCTTTTGAGTGCGGATGCTCAGGCTTTCGCTGTTTGAACCGTCATCTTTTGACAGTCGGCAGTATAAAGCAGTTACTTTTTTGTCCTTTTCCATGTGTACCTCCATAATGGAAAAGAGACCTCATCAATCACATTGTAGCGGATGCTGCGTGATGATGCAAGCCCTTTTCCGCAGTAAAACGTCCAATTAGCCAGCGGCGAGATACGATTCGGCAGTTTTACGAATTTCTTCTTCCGCAAGCCGCTGAAAAAGCGTATTCATCGGCACATTGCCGATATAATGGCGTTCCACGATCAGGCGCACGGACTTCGGACTTCTCGGCGCACGTTTACGTGTGGTGGGCTTCTTCTCAGATTTTTCTTTGTTCAAGGGCAGACCTCCTCATTCATGTGGTGCAAATACGGAAAGGAATGGATGGATTCTATTCGTTTTTCTCTTTTTGTTTTATTACGTTGGTTAGGTGAAAGTTTTCTTTGATACAGTCTTTAAGGCTGCTATACTGCATAGGAAAAATATCTTTTGCAGATGCCATTAAGAATCTGCATCACAGAATCGTGATTTTGGCGGTTCTTGAATCGTGAAAAACGCAGAACTATTCAACATTTGGAATTTTCACAAAGATGTGATTGGGCGAAGAAAACCGCGTTCGTCTGCGCTCGATCAATCCCGCAGCGTCCAATTCCTTAAGCGCACTGGAAACACTGACAGTGCTGCGCCCTAGCTGCTCAGCCAAAGAGCAAATCGTAAAAATGACAAACACGAAACCACGTTCATCTATCCAGAGATTTTTCTGCGAGAGCGTGGCACGGTCGAGCAGCAGCGCATAAGTCATTTTTGCAGTCTGGCTCAGGTCAAGTTCCAAAAGGAAGCGTGGGTATGGGAGAAACGGCGGCAGCGGAGTTTGCGTGGTAAGATATTCTGAAATGTTGATCACCTCCAGCTGAAGCAGAAATCAGAAACAAAGAGTATGTAACGAGAATTGGTGGGTTCCAATTCTCCAGTCGCAGAAAAGCACGAAACAAGTGCTCAACTGCGTTAATAAGTTAAGGTCTCCCATATTGGTCCTCGACTTCCCTAGGAGTGGG
>ERZ826613.2764-NODE-2764-length-16308-cov-4.066572_pt1 | contig 16308 bp, 10 predicted proteins | sample MGYA00519925_ERZ826613 | MGnify/ENA primary metagenome ERZ826613 (study PRJEB31778, sample SAMEA3449236) | human gut metagenome | biome: human gut; feature: human-associated habitat; material: faeces | place: United Kingdom | collected 2010/2012 ... | reverse complement strand
CTGGCCAATGCCAAAGGTCTGGCGGCTGTCAGAGTCCGGCATGCGGCCATCGTCACGGCCATCGAAAAACTCCTGAAACAGATATGCGATGGTCGGTAAGGTAATATCCGCTTCGTCCTTTTCGGGGACGGTAGGTTATGTGATGAAAGAGGAATCCCGGATATTGGAAGCCGAAGGCATTATGCCTCCGGAAGTGAAGGACATGGTGCAGGACTTCAAAGACCAGACCTTATTGAATCCGCGGCTGAAAAACACCGTCGGGCATATCTCGCTGTCTTTCTCACCCAAAGACGCTCCGAAGATGACCGACGCCCTGATGACGCAGATCGCAAAGGAGTATATGCAGAAGATGGGCATCACCGATACGCAGTATCTATTGGCGCGCCATCTCGACCAGCCCCATCCGCACTGCCATCTGGTCTACAACCGGGTCGGAAACAACGGGCAGACCATTTCGGACAAGAACATCAAGATTCGAAACGCCAAGGTCTGCCGGGAGCTGACCGAGAAACACGGGCTATACCTTGCACTGGGCAAAGACGAAGTGCGGCGGGAGCGGCTGCGCGAACCCGACAAGACCAAATACGAAATCCACGATGCGATCAAAGGCAGTCTGCCCAAGTGCAAAAGTTGGAACGAACTGGAAGGCAAATTGAAGGAACAGGGCATCGGCGTGCGATACAAGTATTGCGGAAATACCGACCGCAAACAGGGTGTCCTCTTCTCGAAAAATGGTTTCGAGTTTTCCGGATCGAAGATCGACCGGGCTTTCAGCTTTACAAAGATCGACTGCCATTTTACTTACGCGCAGCAACAGACCCAGCACAGGGCCACGCTCTTCGGGAACCTTACAGCGGCGGCAGGCAATTACCGTTCAGCATTTGCCGGGTTATTCGGCAACATGGGCAGAGGCGGCGGCAGTGTGCGCGAAGAGCCACCATCGGTAAACCTCGGAAAGGCAGGCGGGATTCCGCTGCCGCCGGCCAGTTCGCCCGGCGGAGTGTCGGCCGAGCAGTTGCAGCGCAAGCCGGGAGAAAGCCCCGAAGAGCATATTGCACGAATCACGGCGCTGCTCGATGCCGCAGCCGAAGCAATGGCCATCGCCGCGGCGGAATACCGCCGCAGGATGGAAGAACAGAAAAGAAGAGCCAAAATGAAAATATAACCTTAAAGCCAGAAAACTATGAACGACGAAAATAAGATCGATCTCTCGATCGAGATGTATGAAGACCTCAAGGAAACGCTCGTCAAGGCCGTCAAAAGCACCAAAGCCGGCGGCGCAGGAAACGCAGGTTTGGAGAATGCACAGATGGAACGGATCGAACGGTTGATAGAGGCCGCAGAGCTCTCGCAGGGGCAGGTCGCACAGCTGCTCGAACATCTGCAACGGCATACGGCCTTGCCGGGAGTAAAAACCGAGCAGGAGCGGGAATTTACCGACAGATACAACACGTTGCTGGCACAATTGGCGGGCAAACTGGGGACAATCAACCACGAGAACCAGCATACGCATACATTGATCGAGCAGGTCGGGCAGGCCGTCGAAGCATTGAAAAGGCCCGGCGCCCTGCCCGTGCAGGAGCATCGACATACTTATACGCTCGACATCAAATCCTCGAAAACATTTCTGACGATGTTCGCCATGCTGGGATGTATTTTCCTGCAAGCAGCATTCATTTACCGAATCTCGGAGAATAATCGGCTGTTAGCTGCGAACGACCTGAAATACCGTTACGTGAAGATGTGCGGGAAAATCGGTGAAAAAGAACTGACGGAGTTGGAAACCATATTTTGGGATGAGCAGCACACGGCCATACGCGATACTGTCCGAAACCAAGTCGAGCGGTACGAAGAAGCCGTAAGGCGGCGGGCTGAGCAGCTGGAACAGGCTTCAATTAAAGAGCGGAAAGCGTATAAGCTACTTCAAGATGCAGAGCATCTGAGAAAAAAGTAATTATTCTTAAAATCTCAAATCAGATAAGTATGATTCATAACTGTATAATACCCAAAATACAGGATTGCATTTTTTTTCGTATCGAAGATACCTAACAAGCAAAAATTTGTATATTTGCCGTCGCAAAGGTTTCCGAATCGCCGATTACGCGATGAAGAATGAAAAGGGAATGCAGTGAGAATCTGCGACAATACCCGTTGCTGTGAGTTCCTGTCCCAAACATGGGGCGCAAAAGGTTTTACAATCTTTGCCACTGGCCGCAAGGCTGGGAAGGCGTAAAACCGGAACAAGTCAGAAGACCTGCCGATGCATTTATAAGATTTGTAACCTGCGGGTGTACGGGTGAAAATCAAAACTGCGATTTCCCCTGCATCCGGCATTCCGGTCTATTACGAGGCTTCCGACAGCCCTGCGAAAGGTGTAAATCCGTTTTGAATTTCTGTTGTGCCGTATCCCGAAAGGATACGGTTGATTTTTTATTTGTCAAACTTAAAATACAACAGGAATGAAAAAACTATTTACCCTTTTGGCAATCGCCCTGTTCGGCGTTGCGATGTGGAGCTGCTCGTATGACGACGACGATTTGTGGAAAGCGGTCGATGACCTCGATTCGCGCATGGAAGCTATGGAGCAAGCCATGAAGAGTGCTAACACCGATATCGATGCACTCCAAAAACTGGTCGATGCTTTACAAAAGAATGTAACTGTGACCTCCGTCATCAAAAATAATGACGGATACACAATTACATTCTCCAATGGTGAAACCGCCACGATCACCAACGGAAAAAATGGAATTGATGCTCCCGCTATCTCGGTGAAAAAAGATGGCGATGGCCTTTATTACTGGACGCTTGATGGCGATTTCATACTGGTCGACGGCGAAAAGATCAAGGCGCAGGGTGAGGACGGCGCCCCCGGACAGAATGCCGTGTCTCCGAAATTGCGTATCAATACCGAAACCAAGGAGTGGGAAATGTCGATCGACAATGGTACTACATGGACTTCGATGGGTGTCAGGGCTGAAGGAACGGATGGCGATTCGATGTTCGAGTCGGTGGATACGGTCTCGAACCCCGGTATGGCGGTCTTTACGCTTGCCGACGGCGGAAAACTCGAAATTCCCATGCAAGGTGCGTTGAATCTCGCGATTTCCGCAAAGAGAGGCATATTCGTTTACGATGAGACGCAGACCTTTACGATCGAGAGCAAGGGTGTCGAACGGATGACATGGACTAAACCCGACGGATGGAAAGTTTCGGTCGAAGGCAATGTACTGACGGTTGTAGCGCCGGCCAAAGCGAACAGCTATGCAGAAACGGAGGGTGTGATCGCCTTGATCGGAATGGCCGGGAATTCCTCGTGCATGGCAGAACTGACAGTAAGTGCGGCGGATACGCATAGCTATACAATAACCTTCGAGGGTAGCGACTGGGCCAAATGGGTCGCCTGCAACTATAACCCCGGAAAATATTCAACGACACAATTAGGGAGTCCAGACGATTATGCCTGGGTCGATGAAACCACGCAGCTCACTACTGGCCGTCCTACCGGCTTCATGAACGGATGGGGCTATCCTTGGTTCGTATGCTCCTATAATTCCAATTCGCTGGATCAGAGTAAATATGGCAATTATTTATACGATCTGTATGTGTACAATCCCGACGGAGTAGAGGATAGTATGACAGGCGGAGGCCGCAATGGTTCCGATAATTTCCTGACGACATTCGGCTATTTGGATTTTGACTTTCCTTACGGTGATGGACGTCCCATTCTCGAATTTGCAGACAACAAAGCACGGACGATCCGAAGCCTGTACGTCAATTCGACCTGCTATTTCTACTCGGTTGCCACCTCCGGCAACGGACTGTCGCCCGAACTGACCAAAGACGTAACCTTCTACGCTACGGGGTTCGATGCCAACGGCAACGAAATCAAAACCATTACGATGATTTTCGCTACGCCCGAAGCCATCACGAAAACATGGACGAAATGGGATCTTTCCGAACTGGGGCCGATCGTTTCGCTTCGGCTGAACCAGGCTGGCGGCGCCGATAACGGTTACGGTTACTCGCTGCCTGCGTATTATGCAGTGGATGACATTACCATCGAGTGGTAGCGTCGCTGCTGCGTCATCGATTGGCAGAAATGGAATCTTTCCGAACTCGGAAAAGTCAGCCGCATCGAATTCAACGTCACAGGCGACAGCGATAACGGTTATGGGTTCAGCCAGCCGGCATATTTTGCGTGGGTCGACCTGGCAGTGAGGTTCGAATAACCGGCCCTCATTTGCGACAACACCCGGAGTGCCGGGATATGAAATCCCGGCACTCCGTTAATAAACAAGCGCTATCAAGAAGTGAAAAAAATATCGGTAATTTCAGTACTGTACATCTTTCTCGCCTTCGGCACTACCAATGCTCAAGAGGCCGAAAAAGGTCAAATCCCGGATTCGGTCCGGATACTGGCTATAGACGAGGTGACGGTGCTTGGGAGACAGAACAGGGCGGTCGTCCCGGCACAGATCCTCTCCGGCGAGAAACTGCAAAGGCTCAACTCACATTCCGTATCGGATGCGTTGCGCTATTTTTCCGGTGTGCAGATAAAGGACTACGGAGGTATCGGGGGGCTGAAAACCGTCAACATCCGTAGTATGGGCAGCCAACACGTGGGGGTATTCTACGACGGCATACAGATCGGCAATGCCCAGAACGGGACGGTGGACCTCGGTAAATTTTCGCTTGACAACATGGAATTGGTATCCGTTTATAACGGCCAGAAAAGCGACATATTCCAGTCCGCACGCGATTTCGCCTCGGCAAGTGCAGTATATATGGTGACGCGCAGACCTGTTTTCGAGAGCGGACGCAGAAACCGTTTCAATGTAAAACTCAAAGGCGGTTCCTTCGACCTTATCAACACTTCCGCCCTTTGGGAGCACCGGATCGGCGAAAACCTTTCGTCCTCGGCCAATATTGAATATCTGAACACTTCCGGCAAATATAAATTTCGCTATCATAAGGACGGCGGCTATGACACCACCGAAGTCAGACGCAACGGGGATGTCCGGTTTCTTCGCGCCGAGGCTGCTCTTTTCGGCAAGGTAAAGCGCGGAGAATGGCAGGCGAAAGGATATTTCTACAATTCCGAGCGAGGCTATCCCGGTGCAGCCGTAAAAAAGGATTACGGTATTTCATTACTGAACGAAGACCGGCAGAAAGACCGTAATTTTTTCTTTCAAGGTTCCTTAAGGCAAGAGGTGACGGATCTCTACAGCTATAAAATCCAAGCCAAATACGCCAACGACTATATGAATTACGTCATGCCGCCCGAAAGTACCGTACAACCGATGGATAATCACTATTGGCAGCAGGAGGTTTATATTACGGCTGCCAATCTGTTCGCTTTCACCCCGTGGTGGACAGCAAATCTGTCCACGGATTTCCAATGGAACAAACTCGATGCAGACGGCACCGATATGTTCAATGCGCATTTCATCGAACCGAGGCGCTATACGTTGCTGGGAGCCATAGCCACATCGGTCAACCTCAAACGATTCAGCATGCAGGCAAGCCTGCTTTACACGTATGTACATGACCGGAGCGCTCGGAGGATGGAAACAGCGCCGGATAAAAACGTATTCTCTCCCACGGTAATCGCATCGTACCGTCCGTTTGAAAAGATCGGCCTTGATATAAGAGCCTTTTATAAAGAGATATTCCGGATGCCGACCTTCAACGACCTCTATTACGTGCAATTGGGCAACCGGCTTCTGAAGCCGGAATACGCCACGCAATACAATGTGGGAGTTGTCTACTCCAAACGATTCGGCAAAGGAATGCTGTCGACGCTCAATCTTACGGTGGATGCCTATTACAACGAGGTGAGAGACAAGATAATCGCCACCCCGACCTCCAACCAGCTCGTCTGGACAATGGTTAATCTCGGATATGTGGAGATACGCGGTGTGGATGTGACGTTCAATCCCTGTTTCAATTTAGGCGGCGTGGCATTGGACGCCCGGTTGAGTTATACCTATCAGAAGGCACAGGACTTCACTAAGGAGAAGGATGAAGGTTGGGAGGAAACCGTTATGGACGGATATGGCGACCAGATACCCTACATTCCGTGGCACAGCGGCTCCGTGATTCTTAACGCTTCCTATCGAAAGTGGGATTTTAATTACAGTTTTATCTATACGGGAGAGCGATATATGCTCGGCAACAATACTCCGGTCAATTATATCCAGCCGTGGTATACGCACGATATGTCGCTGTCACGAAATTTCCCATTCAAACACGCTCAGCTTCGTATCACCGCGGAGGTGAATAACATTTTCAACCAGCAATACGAAGTGGTTAAATGGTATCCCATGCCGGGAACCAATTTCAAGATTATTCTAAGTCTTACATTATGAAGGGATTTTATTTAAAATGGCTTACAGTCTTCATCGGCATTCTCATCCTTGCGGCTTCCTGCCGCAAGGACGATCCGGTATTACCCTCCGAGCCGACCTTGGTGAATCCGTGGGAACAGGTTACTGGCGATATATACGGATTTTTTCTGCTCAACGAAGGCAATATGGGAACGAACCAGGCTTCGCTCGACTATTACAACTATGAGACAGGCGTTTACACGCGAAATATTTACGGCGAACGCAACCCTTATGAGGTCAAAGACCTCGGCGACGTGGGAAACGACATTCAAATCTACGGTGACAAACTCTGGGCAGTTATAAATTGTTCCAACTATGTCGAGGTTATGGATGTCAATACGGTCAAACATATCACCAAAATAGCGATACCCAATTGCCGTTACCTCGCATTCAAAGGCAAATACGCCTATGTGAGTGCCTACGCAGGCCCCGTGCAGATAGCCCCAGACGCCCGGATCGGATATGTGGCCAAAATCGATACGGTAAGCCTTCAGGTCGTCGATGAGTGCATTGTAGGTTATCAGCCTGAAGAGATGGCCATTGTGGGCAATAAACTCTATGTCGCCAATTCCGGTGGTTACCGTGTCCCGAATTACGACCGTACCGTGTCGGTTATCGACCTGAAAACTTTTACGGAAGAGAAAAAAATAGATGTCGCTATCAACCTTCACCGGATACAGCCGGACAATTACGGCAACCTGTATGTTTCTTCCCGCGGAGACTATTATGAAATACCTTCCAAAACATTCATAATCGACACCTCGACTGACAAGGTTGCATACGAGTTCGAAGACCTACCCAATACACACATGACCCTGTGTCGGGATTCGCTGTTCCTTTACAGTACCGAATGGAGTTATCTGACAAACGATTGGACGGTATCCTATGCCATCGTAAACACGCGCACACGGGAGATCGTTACGCGCAACTTTATCAAAGACGGCACCGAAAAGCGTATCCAGACACCTTATGGAATCGCCGTCAACCCAAACACCGGAGAGTTTCTGGTTACCGATGCCAAAGACTACGTCCGTGCCGGAACCCTGCACTGCTTTGGGCCGGACGGCATACGAAAATGGTCGATAAGCACCGGGAACATACCGGCACATATTGTTTTCACACATAAAAAATTGCAACCGCTGGAAGAGTAACTTAACACACTTGAATATGAAAAAAAATTATGAGCGAATCGTTTTACTGCTTCTATCGGCGTTGCTTTCGGTTGGATTTCTTGCCGGGTGCAACGACGCTGATAACGGAGACGACGGTTATCTCCTGAAAAAGGAAGACATCTCTGTGAACCGGCCCGACGGGGGATTTAAGGCTCTGGTCAACCAGCCTTTCCGGATCGAAGTGAAAAGCGTTTCGGATGAGGGCGTTTCCTATGAATGGTCTCTCGGCGATTCGAAAATAGCCGATTCGAAGAATCTGGAATACACCTTCACTTCGTTGGGAACATTCACCCTTACGCTGCATGCCAGCCAGGGAACGACCACCTTCGACTATGATTTCGAGGTCAAAGTAACCACCGATTACGTACTCAAAAAGGAAGATATAACCATCGAAGAGCCCGAAGGAGGATTTAGAGCCAAGGTCGACCAACTGTTTCGGATAGAAGTAACCAGCGTGTCCGACGACGGTGTCTCTTACTTATGGTTCGAGGATGAGGAGCCGGTCGCTCAAACCAAGAATCTTGAGCACATGTTTTCACATGGCGGCGCTATCGGCTTGAAATTAACAGCATCGCAAGGGGATATCTTCTTTGATTATTATTTCACTGTTTTTGTCGAATATGCTCCTATCGACCCGCCTGCGGAAGGGGCGAATCCCTATATCACCAAAGTCTTCGACTACATGCCGGCAGTCGGACAATTTACCAATACGCTGCCGCTGTACGAGGAGGGGGATACGCAGGAGACAATGAATCACAAAGTATTGGACGCCATCGGCAATAATAAACGCGGAATGATCACCCTCGGCGGATTCGGCGGCTACGTAACGGTCGGTTTCGACCATACAATCCAGAATGTCGAAGGCTTGCGAGACTTCCGGGTTTTAGGCAATGCCTTTTATGCAAATGCCAATCCCAATCCGGATGCTCCAGAGGGCGGAAGCTGTGAGCCCGGAGTAATTATGGTGGCCTATGATCCCGACAATCTCGGACCGGACAACGTACAATGGTATGAAATACAGGGCAGCGCCCATGTGGATCCTACCAAGGAACCGTGGTATGAAATAGCGAAGGTCAATGGTAACGATGTAAACATTTACTTCGATTACCGGATAACCTATTACCGTCCCGACAGCGAACCGACATCGAGAGACGAATGGGATACATATATAAAGTGGGAGGATAATCAGGGAAATTCCGGCTACAAAGTGAAAAATCAGTATCATTCACAACCGTATTATCCGCTTTGGGCCGGAAATACGCTGTCGTTTACAGGCACATGCCTGCCTCAGAATGCCATTGACGAAAGTGGTTCGGGAACCTATTTCGTTCTTTACAAATTCCGCTATGGCTATGCGGACAATGAAATCAACAGCTATGACGACTCGTCGATCGATATAAGCTGGGCTGTCGATGCGAGCGGAAACAGAGTCAACCTGCCGGGAGTCGATTATATAAAAATATACACCGGTGTCAACCAAGAGAACGGTTGGCTTGGGGAATGTTCGACCGAAATAATGGGTGTGGAAGACCTGCATTTGCTCAAAGAGGAAATACACACAAGGCGATAAAGACCGAAATAACAGGCAATTCAAGTTTTCTGAACTTCGAAAACTCATTTCGATTTACAAATAGTTAATCGGCGGCGGGCCTTTTGATCGCGGTGAACCATTGCAAACATTCCTGCATTTAAATCCCGCCGCCGTTCTTTCACATCTGTCTGCGAGAACCGGAAAAATAGAGATTAGTAGCACGTTGTCTGCCATAACAACGCAATACTCCGGTTTCCACAGACAGATTTTTGCTGATTTGCATTTCGAAAACAATAGAAAATTTTTACAGCAAGCACAAAAATTGAAAAATTGGTTTTGTCAAATATGCTTTGTTTTTATTCAACCAACGGATTACACAAAACAAAAGTAATATCCACATTTGGTTTTCGCATTCCAACCATTTCTTCTCTGCGGGGAAAATGCGGGGAAAATCCGAAAATTAAAAATCGCTTAACTTGTCATAATCAACAAATTAAGCGATTTTATTAGTACCCGGAGCCGGGGTCGAACCGGCACGACATTGCTGTCATTGGTGTTTGAGACCAACGCGTCTACCGATTCCGCCATCCGGGCATTTCCGCGAGCGTTACGCGGCGAATCGGGTGGACAAAGATAGGTGATTTTCGTAACTTTTCAAAAAATACGGCTATTTTTCGAAAAAGGCCCTGATTTTTTTCGCCTTTGCCGCCCCGACCAGCGCCGAAAGTTCTTCGATGTTGGCCGCACGGACCTTTTCCACCGTGCGGAAATGGCGCAGCAGGGTCTGGACCGTCTTGTCCCCGACCCCCTCGATCTGCTCCAGTTCGCTGTGGATAAACGCCTTGCTGCGTTTCTGCCGGTGGAAGGAAACGGCGAAACGGTGCACCTCCTCCTGAATGTGCGCCAAAAAGTGGAACAGGGGCGAAGTGGGACGGATGCCGACCAGCACGGGCGGAAAGCCGCAGAGCAGCTCGGCGGTGCGGTGCCGGTCGTCCTTGGCCAGTCCGGCAATGGGGATGTCCAGCCCGAGCCGCTCCAGCACCTCATGAATGACTCCCATCTGCCCCTTTCCGCCGTCGGCGATAATGAGGTCGGGCATTTCGGCCCCTTCGGCCATCAGCCGCGTATAACGCCGGAAGACGACCTCCCGCATCGAGGCGTAGTCGTCGGCCCCCGTCACGGTCTTGATGTTGAAATGGCGGTACTCCTTGCGGGAGGGTTTTCCATCCCGGAACACCACGCACGAAGCCACCGGATGAGCGCCCTGCAGGTTGGAGTTGTCGAAGCATTCGATGTGCCGCGGCTGTCTGTCGAGGCGCAGCTCCTTTTGAACGGCATTCATCAGCCGCTCGGTATACCGTTCGGGATTCTTGATTTCGAGGTTTTTCAACTGCTCGGCGCGGTAGATGCGGGCGCTCTTCCGCGAGAATTCCAGCAGTTCGAGTTTCTCCCCGCGCTTCGGGACCGTGAAAGTCACGCCTTCGAACAGCAGCGTCGTCGAGGGCAGCAGCGGCACGATCACCTCGCGGGAGAGTTCGCCCCCGGCGATGTTTTCGACGATGTGCTGGATGGCCAGCGTCAGCATGTCGCGCTCGTCGCCCCCGACGCCCGTCGAGAGTTTCACGGTCTGCACGCCCACGACCGAACCGTGGCGGATGCGCACGAAGTTGCACCAGGCCACGTCGTCGTCGGGCAGCAGCGAGAAAACGTCGACGTCGACGATCTTCGCGCTGACGATCACCGACCGTCCGGCATAGTTGTCCAGGGCGTCGAGCCGCTGTTTGTACCGCTGCGCCAGCTCGAATTTCAGCTCCCCGGCCGCACGCGCCATCTCCCCTTCGAGGTATTGGCGCACGGGACGCAGGTCGCCTTTCAGCACCGAAACGACCATGCCGACCAGCTGCGCATACTCCTCCTCGGACTGCCGCCCGACGCACGGGGCCTTGCAGTTGCCCAGGTGGTATTGCAGGCAGACCGTATATTTATCTTTGGCGATCAACTCCGGGGCGAGGTTGAGTTTGCAGGTCCGCAGGGGGATCACCTCGCGGATGAAGTCGAGCACGCTGCGCTGCATCATCACCGATCCGTAGGGGCCGAAATACTGCGACCCGTCGCGCGTCAGGATGCGCGTCGACTGCACGCGGGGAAAGTGCTCGCGCCGCACGACGATCCACGGATAGGTCTTGTCGTCCTTGAGCAGGATGTTGTAACGCGGCTGAAGGCTCTTGATCAGCGAGTTTTCCAGCAGCAGGGCGTCGGTCTCGCTCCCCACGACGATATGGCGGATCTCGACGATCTGCTTCACCAGCACACGCACCTTCGCGCTGTGCTCCTTCGACTGCACGAAGTACGAAGACACCCGCTTGCGCAGGCTCTTGGCCTTGCCCACGTAGATGATCGTCCCCGAGCGGTCCACGAACTGGTAGACGCCCGGCGACAGCGGCAGCAGGGCCACCTGCTCCTTGAGATCCGGTTTTTCCGTTTCAGCCATACGCCCTGCAAATTTAGCAAATATATTGCAAATCGGAAAGCCTATAAGAAGGTCGCATTTTTTGTTTAATTCGTCCGAAAATCATATCTTTGCACATCACTATTCCACTACACGCCAAGCCTATGAGAAAACTTATCCTCCTGCTCCTGTCCGGCATGCTCTCCACCGCATGCGTGGACAAAGATTACGACCTGGGAAACATCGACACCGACAACATCGCCATCGGCGACGAAGGGTCGCAGTTCCGCATCCCGCTGGTCAAGGTGCTCGTCTCGAAGGACGAGATCAAAAACAACGGCGGCAACATCGAAGAGATCTTCCGCGAAGCCGACATCTGGTTTCCCTCCCAGCTGCCCGACGGCAAATTCGTCGACCTCGTCAAATTGCAGGACAAAGACGATCAGACGTATGTAAATACGCTGCTCCGAACGCTGCGCGAGGAGATGCAGGCCAGCGACGCCAAACTCGCATCGGTCGTCGATCTGGTTTGGGACAAATACGCCGCGGAATTTCTGCCGCTTCTCAACCTGACGGCTCCCGACGAGCAAACCTTCAAGACAGCATTCAAAACCGCCTACCGCAACGACGCATCGCTGCGCGAACGGCTCGCGGACGAAGTCAGCGCATTGGCCCGCACCTACCTGACCGACTCGCTCGGAATAGACCAGCTCGAATACGAAGTCGGCCATATCGACATCAGCAGCGACATCGTGGACATGCTCGCCGACAACCTCGACCCCGAGGGCACGCCCAACGCCAGAAACACGCTGTTCCTCTACGGCCAGATCACCTGCGGACTGCCCCTTTCGCTGCTCCTCGATCCGAGTTTTTCGCCCACGGAGATCACGTTCCAGGTCGAAGTCGGCGCAGACAAGGCATCGAACGACATTCCCCAAACGCAGCTTTTCGCCGAAGACCTGCGGCAGATCATCGAGGGCATCACGATCCGGATTCCCGTGACGCTCACGGAATACTATCCAGGCAAAGGATTCAGCGACGACCAGTACCAGATCGTCATCAGCCTGAGCCTGCTCAAGAACGGAGGACTGAAACTCGACATCTAAACCGCACTCCATCATGAAAAAAATATACACCCTCATCGCGGCGGCGCTTCTGGCGACCGGCGCCGCAGCCCAGAACCCCACGGCCTATTTCATGGAGGGTTCGACCTTCCGCAGCCAGTTCAACCCGGCTTTCGCGCCGCTGCGCGGCTACGTCAACATCCCGGCCATCGGCGGCGTGAACATCAACGTGGGCGGCAACATCGCCGTGGACAACATCCTCTTCTCCCGCGACGGCAAGCTGGTGACGCTGCTCGACAGCTCCGTGTCGGCCGCCGATGCACTCTCGGGCCTCAAGCAGAACAACCTGCTGGGCATGGACTTCCGCATGAACGTCATCGGATTCGGCGCCTTTACCAAAAACCACAAGAATTTCTGGTCGTTCGACCTCAACGTGCGGGTCAACGAAGACGCCAACCTGCCCTACTCGCTCTTCGAATTCATCAAACTCGGCAAGGAGGGCCAGATCCGCAACTTCGGCACCTCGACGGACTCCTACCTCGAGGCGGCTTTCAGCTACTCGTTCCCGCTGATGGACGACCGCCTCTACATCGGCATCCGCGGTAAGTTCCTCGCCGGACTCGCCCGTGCGCAGGTCACCTACGACCGCTTCGACATCTCGCTCCGCGAAGACCGCTGGGCCGTTCTCACCCAAGGCACGCTGGACCTCACGGCCGCCGGGGCCAAAGTCGAAACGGACCCCGACAGCGAGACCTTCGAGATCGGCGATCTCGACTTCAAACCCACCAAACCCGCAGGATACGGCTTCGCCCTCGATCTGGGCGCCACGTACGACATCCTGCCCAACCTGCAAGCGTCGCTGGCCGTGACCGACCTGGGATTCATCAGCTGGAGCAAGAAAAACTCCGTCATGGGCGTCTCGACGCAGGAGACGGAATTCACGGGCGCCACGGTTCCGGAAAACGCCTCGGAGCCGGTTCCGGATTTCGACCTCGAAATGCTGAAATTCAACCAGGTCGACGGGCGCAGCACGACCAAGATGCTCCGCGCGTCGGTCAACGCCGGACTCGAATACGAAGTGTGGCGCCACAAAATCGGCATCGGCCTGCTCTACACGGCCCGCGTCTGGAAATACGAGACCATGCACAACATCACCGGATCGGTCAATTTCCACCCCGTGCGCTGGTTCACGGTGTCGGGAAGCTATTCGGTGATCGACAACCGCGGCGGAGCCGTCGGCCTGGCGCTGAACCTCTGCCCCAACTGGATCAATTTCTATCTGGCAACCGACGTGCTGACTTCGAAGCACACGCCGCAGTGGGTCCCCATCAAGCAGAGTTCGATGAACGTAACGCTCGGCCTGGGCATCCCCATCGGCAAGCGGAGCCACCGCATCGCGGCCTACGTCCGCGAAGGCGACAGACGCTGACCCCACCCCGCAAACAAGCAAATTCCCGGCTCGATGAGCCGGGAATTTGCTTTGCGAATGCGTCCCGCAGGCCGAACCGGGCACCCGGACAGGCGGCCGCAGCGCGAAAAAAAACGGATTTGCCACGCGAAAAAGGCCCGCCCCTTCGGAATTTTGGACGCACCCATATCACTTTCGGGCAAAGCGATTGCAAATCCGGAAACTTTCTCTATCTTTGCCCCGTAAGGAATCCGGAAATGTTTTCCGCCATCTCCTTCATCCTCGAATACATTGCGACGGCCCTAAAATCTGTGTGAAGTTGCGTCACTACTTTTGAATTCTTCAAAAACGGGCCGTCGCAATCTTTTCTTCGCTTTCAGCAAAAACCATACCGTTTTCACCGTCGGTTTCCAGCCGCTCCAGCACCGCGCGCGTCGCCGCACGCCCCGCCTCGAGAATCTCCTCCGAACGGTAGAACTCGAACATGCCGTAGCTGTCGGCGGGCAGCCCGACCATGATGTCGGGTTTGTACAGACGGCACATCAGCTGCGTGATGCGCTGCTGCATGATCTGCGACGAAGCGATCAGCACCTTGTAATAATTCAGCGACGCATTGGCCCGGCGGACGGAATCGGCTCCGAACCGGGCGCTGACGTCCACGGCGACCAGCAGGTCGCCCTCCTCGCGCCGCACGCGGTTCAGCGGCAGCGGGTTGACCGTGCCGCCGTCGACCAGCACCCGGCCGTCGCGGTGCACAGGCCTGAAAACCGAAGGAATCGAGATCGAAGCCCTGATGGCGTCGTACAATCCCCCGCTGTCGAGCACCACTTCGTCGCCCGTCAGCAGGTCGGCCGCCACGGCGGCGAAAGGCACGGGCATCCGCTCGATCTGCACGTCGGGGACCAGCTCCTTCATCGCCTCCATCACCCGGTCTCCCTTGACCAGCCCTTCGGTGCTCAACGCGAAATCGACCAGGCTGAAAACCTTGTATTTATCGAGTGCGCGCATCCACTCCTTGAACGGTTCGAGGTACCCCGAGGCATACACGCCCCCGACCAGCGCACCCATCGAGGTCCCCGCCACGGCGCTGATCTCGAATCCCTGTCTCTCCAACTCTTCGATGGCCCCAATATGGGCCACGCCCCGTGCGCCGCCGCCTGCCAGCACCAGCGCCACTCTTCTCTTTTTCATATATTCCCTCCATTAATGCGGACCCGGACCTTGTTCCACGCATGGGTCCCGAAAAGACAACTTGCACGCATCGTGCCGCACATCTCGCGCAAACGCGACATCGGCGCGACGAACCCCAGCTCCGAGGCGTCGACCCACGGACGCACCGAAGGATCGAACAACGCCAGGAAGACGCTGCGTCCGCCCCGGCGGTTCTCCCGCACGGCCTGCGTCACGACGGCGCTGCATCCCGACCCGAAGGGCGCGCACACGGCATCGTCGGCATTGTTGTCGTAAACGGCCCACGACACCAGTCCCGACAATATGTCGGGCGTGGCGAAAAACAGCGCCCCGTCGGCCGTACCGAAAGCCTCCGCGGCCTGCGGCGTATCAATGCGCGCAAAATTGAGCCACGCACCGGAGGCCTCCGGTACGCCGAGCCGCCCGATGAACTCCAGCACCATTTCGGGCGTCTGCTTGTAGTGCTCCTTCTGCGACACGAAGGCCGGCACGAAGGGCGGCATCGGTGCAAAGCCGGTGTAGAACTTCCCGCCCCCGCAGCCGATATTGGCGGCATTGAGGCTCACCGCCGACCCCTCGCGGGCTTCGGCCAGCGCCTTGAAAAAACATCCTTCGACTTTGGGCACGGCACGCACCGGCCCGTCCGAATACCAGAACAGCAGCGGCAGTCCCGCGGCGGGTCCGAACGCCTCGCCATAGGCGGAGGCAAACTCTTTCGCATCCATCATTCAATCCGTTATTATGTAATCCATCGCCACGTCGTGCGGCTCCGCAGGCAGCTCCCCGACCAGCTGGTGGGCAAAGCACACGCCGACTTTCACGGCGTGCACGTCCGGCCGGGAGAGGTATTTGTCGTAGTAACCCCGGCCGCGGCCGCAACGGGCGCCCGCAGCGGTGAACGCCGTGCCGGGAACGATCACGAGGTCGATCTCCGACGGGTCGCACGTCTGCGCCTCGGGTCCAGGCTCGGCGATGCCGAAAGCCCCCGGACGCAGCGTCTGCGGGTCGTATTCGCAGAATCGCATCACATCCCCTTCGACGCGCGGAACCACGATGCGTTTCACGGCGCTCCACCGTGCCAGCGTCTCCGCCGTGTTCGGCTCGTCG
>ERZ826613.2759-NODE-2759-length-16346-cov-3.372107_pt1 | contig 16346 bp, 16 predicted proteins | sample MGYA00519925_ERZ826613 | MGnify/ENA primary metagenome ERZ826613 (study PRJEB31778, sample SAMEA3449236) | human gut metagenome | biome: human gut; feature: human-associated habitat; material: faeces | place: United Kingdom | collected 2010/2012 ... | reverse complement strand
TACGGATAACTACAATTAAAGTGTGAACGCGCAGTGATTAAAGCCCGGCGGATTCCGCCGGGCTTTTTGCATGCGGCAGCTTCCCGCAGGCGGATGGTCGGCCGGGTCGGACATCCGTCCGGTTCGTCCGAGCGGTTGCGGTCAGGGGCCGCGGTGCCGAAATGCCTCGTCGGATGTCGCGGCCGATGCGCCGTTTTCGCACGACCGTTCGGTACCGGGAAGGAGATGGCGGTGTCCGTTTCCCGTGACACTGCGGCCGGGAACCGTATGGATACGGCCGCTCAGAAACAGGTGATGAGCGATATCCGGTGATGTTCCGGATGGTATTTGAGGGCTAAGACCAGTTTATAGGGTTTGTCTCCCGGCAGCTCAATCATGATGTTGAACTTCGTGACGCCGTACTGTTCGTTTATCTCCAGGTTGTAAAGGTAATTGGAGGTGATTTTGTCATGAATCAGCTCTTCGAGCTCTCCGGCCGTTATCTCTTCCAGTCCGACGCGCCGCAGCGTGTCGCCCTTTTCCTGTTTGATGTATGCCAGCTTGCGGGGCGCCACCTCGACGGCGGCGGTCCTGAGCGGGCCGAAAAGCCGGTCGAGGAAATTGAGTCCCATGAGCTGGTCCGCTTCGTCCATTCCGTCGCACTCCCGTTCAATCTTGTATGAGAGGAAGATTCCATAAAGGTCCTGGCTTATGGCCGTTGTCCGGAATCCGTTCTCGGCGAAGGGAAATCCCAGCGGATTTGCGGGACCCCCGAGCGACTCCTTCTTTTTGTCGAGTATCCACTCCGCGTAGTCGTATTCGGCTTCCATGATGACGGTATCCCGAACTTTGATGAAGCCGGGTATCAGCATCGTGCTGAGCAGCGTCTTGAATACGGAACCGTACGACAGGTCCGCAATACCCCGGTAACCGGCGAACTCCCTGAAATGCCGGTCGAGATTCGCCGGGTCGCTTTTCGAGAGGTTGTTGAGATAAATGATGAAATGGTCGTGTGTCCCGTCCGTGTCAATCCGGCTGCCTGTCTCTTCCAGACAGCGCTGAAGGCACCCCGGGGACGACCGTTCGATGAAGTCTCCCATCAGGACGGAGTTGACGGATTTTCGGTCGAGGTATTGGAGGAGTTTCTCGAAGACCGGCAGGGGATACCACGCGTCCGGAATGGCCGCCGTGTCGAAGATGAGCGCCGCTTCCCTTTTCTTCTTGGCAGGGACGAGGGCCGCTTTCAGCTCCCGGTAGTCGATGCCTTCGCTCTGCAGTTCGGCTTCCAGCAGGTCGTGCCAGTCGCTTATCAGGGAGTGCATCGCGTCGGACTGTATGCCGAAAAAGGCGGCGACGGTCAGCAGTTCCAGGTTTTCCCTGCTGTCAATCGTATGGATGGATTTGCTCATGGCCGGAGAGGTCGGGGAAATAGGGTTCGGGCCGGTATCGGCTTTGTCTCTGCGGGGAGGCCTTCGGCGGTTTCGGCCTGCGGAGAACGGAGCATACCGGTCATATCTCCGCTATGCCGTTCTTGATGGCCCAGACCACCAGGTTGGCCGTGTTGCGGCAGCCGGTCTTCTCCAGAATATTGGCCCGGTGCTTGTCCACCGTCCGTTTCGATATGAAGAGCTTGTCGGCGATTTCCTGGTTGGACATTCCCCTGCATATCAGCAGCAGTATCTCTTTCTCCCTGTCCGAAAGCACATCGCCCGGACGTTCGCCCCGGGTGGACTTGAGGCTTCCCACGAGGTTGCGCAGCAGCTCTTGGGAAAAATAGGTACCGCCGTCGCACACTGTCCGGATGGCCGTCACCACTTCGTCGATATCGGCACTTTTCAGGATGAATCCCTTCGCGCCTGCTTCGACCATGCGGAAATAGAATTCGTCGTCGCCGTGCATCGAGAGGGTGATTATCTTCTCCTCCGGATTGAGGGCGAGGGCCCGTTCGGTAGCCCGTATGCCGTCCAGTACGGGCATGTCTATGTCCATCAGCACCACATCGTGTTCCGACTCCTGCATGAGGGCGAGACACTCCTCGCCGTTGGCGGCCGTTCCGACGACCTCGCACTCGGCCCGTCGGGAGAGCAGTCCCTGAAGGCCCGACAAAAAGAGGGCGTGGTCGTCGGCCAGGATAATCCTATAACTTCTGTCTGCGTTCATCCGAATGTCCTACGTTTACGCTTATGTGGGCCGACATGCCTTGCCGCGTTCGCTCGTTATCTCTACCGTGCCTTTGAGCGACTGGATGCGGGAGGTGATGTTGGAGAGGCCCATGCCGGTATCCAGGACGGCAGCCGTGTCGAACCCTTTGCCGTTGTCGGAGTAGTCTATCGTGACGGTATCGTCCGCATAGGTCAGGCCGAGCGTCAGCAGCGTGGCGCCCGAGTGCTTCATGCTGTTGTTGATGAGTTCGCCGATGACACGGTAGAGAATGACCTCCACGTTGGGGTCGAAACGCTCCGTTTTCAGGTTGGTGTCGAACCGTATCTCCACATTCCGGTTCGGGTTGATGGAGATGGTCTTGTTCACGAAGTTGCTGACTGCGCGCGACAGGCCGAATGAATTGAGCGTGTGCGGGCTGAGCTTGTTGGATATCTCCCGGATGCTGCGTATCGCCTCGTCGATGACGTATGTGGTGTTGGCAATCAGTTCGGCATCCTCCTTCGAGGAGCAGTTTTTGGCGAGCTCTCCCAGCGACATGCGGGCCGACGAGAGCAGCGGGCCGAGGCCGTCGTGCAGCTCTTTGGAGAAGTTGAGCCGTTCCGTTTCTTCGGTACGGAGCACGGTGGTGAGTATCCGGCGCTCGGTCAGTTTCCGCTGGTAGTTGAGCCGGCGCGTAGAGTGGATGATTTTGCCGACATAGAACATGCCGACCGCGAAACAGAGCGACGTTACCACTCCGACCCATGCCATGAAGTGCGGAGGAAGATGCCACTCCCGTCCGCCCACCACGTAGATGTATTCGCTCAGCCGTATCATGCACATCAGCACGAGCCCCAGTGTGAAGAGCAGCCATGAAATGTTGTACTTCGTGACGCGGGTGAGCCGGATGGCGACAACGGCGGCGACAAGCTGCAATGCAATGGATATGATGATGAGGACTTGCAGTATCATAACATTTGCGGATTTGGTTCTCTGGTTATGCAAATATAGAAATATATTCGACGAAAACCGCAAGCTGGCGTCGGGCGGCAGCCCGGCCTGCGTTCGCAGCGCGATTCGGTTGAGTCAACTGGGGCCCAACGAAAACCGCAAGCTGGCGTCGGGCGGCAGCTCCTGAGGAGAGGAAGGCGGCCCGGTACGCGGCGATGAAACCGGTGGCGCGTGCGGTACCGGGGTGTTTGCCGGAGTGGACGGCAGGCTCTTGCCCTGCGCTGTGCGGCCTGCCGGAAACAAAACGGCGGGACTTGTATACAAGTCCCGCCGCCGTACCGTCGGTCGGTCGTTATTCTTCTTTCTTTCCTGTGCCTACGTAGCGTTTCTCCTTGATGCGGGCCTTCTTGCCCGTCAGGTCGCGCAGATAGTAAATCCTCGAACGGCGAACGACGCCCACCTTGTTCACTTCGATGCTGTCGATGTGCGGGGAGTAGAGCGGGAAGATACGCTCCACGCCTACGCCGTTGGATACTTTGCGGATGGTAAACATTTTCGTGATGCCGCGGCCCTTTATCTGGATGACCACACCGCGGAAACTCTGGATACGCTCCTTGTTTCCTTCCACGATTCTGTAGGATACGGTGATGGTATCGCCGCTCTTGAAAGAGGGTACCTCTTTCTTGGTCCACATCGCGTCTTGCGCGATTTTGATAAGATTGTCCATGAGTAGCTCGATACTTTGTAATTAAACGCGGAATATTACGGACTCCTGTGTTCTCATAAGAGATTCCTGCGCCGGAGCGCAAAGATACTGTTTATTTTCCGAATTGCAAAAAATCCCGTAAACGGATGGCGGGAACATAACTTTCCCGCGGATTTGCGGAGCCGGAGCGATGGTTTCTGACGAAAGTTTCGTAACTTTGATAAAACGGTCGGGTACATCTCGCCGGGTTTGCTCTCGGGAACGCATGCCGGAGCGGCCCGTATCGTAAGAGTACCGTTCCGGATAAACTTAACCCTATTCTTTAAACCTAAATTCGTTTTGAACGATGAAAAAATTGATGGCAACGGTGCTCCTCGCCCTGATGGCGGCGGGCGTATGCAGTGCACAGTGGTATGTCGGCGGCGCCATTTCGTACGGCACAAAACACACCACCACCGGCAATGATGTACGGACTTCGGAGTTTTCGTTTACTCCGCGCGTCGGATATGTATTCAACGACAGGATGTTGGCCGGCTTGCAGGTCGCCTATGCAAACAGTTGCGAGAAGACGACGATTTCGGATGTCATCGACCTCACTTCCGAAACCACGCTCAACATGGGAGGCATAGCGCCCTATTTCCGGTATAATGTAGCCACGGCCGGGCGGTTCACATTCGGACTCGAAGCTACGCTGTCGGTCATGTTCGGCAAGACGAAACAGAGTGCGCTGCAGACGCAGTCGGTAGGACTCGGTGTAGCTCCGGTGGTCAGTTTCGGACTGACCGAGCATTGGTGGGCGGAGGCCTACATGCAGCTCTTTGCCTTGAATTATACCGGCGTGAAGGATGCTGACGGAACGGTACGCTCCAGCACTTTCAATTTCGGTTTCGATGCCGACAACATTTTCAGTTTCTCGGCGCTGCACTTCGGAGTGGTTTATCGTTTCTGAGGCGGACGCATCATCCGGAACAATGCCCGACGGATACCGAAAAACGGCGGTACCCGCCGGGCGCTGTGTTTTACGGCGGTTTATGCTTATCTTTGCATCCTAAAAATGGAGGGGAAAGAGATGAAAAAACCGTTCATATTCATAACGAACGACGATGGCGTGAATGCACGCGGACTGAAGGCCGTCACGGAGGTGGCCCTGCGCTTCGGGCGCGTGGTGGTGATAGCGCCGGAGACCACGCAATCGGGTATGGCCCACGCCGTGACGATGTACAGTCCGCTCTACCTGCGGACCGTGGAGAAGCGCGGTGACCTGACCGTATATGCCTGTTCGGGTACGCCGGTGGACTGCGTGAAGATGGGGTATGACCATATCTTCGCGGGCGAACGGCCGGCCCTCAATATCTCCGGCATCAACCACGGTTCCAACTCGGCGGTCAGCATTCTCTACTCCGGGACGATGGGCGCCGCCATCGAAGGCAGCTTCTACGGCTGTCCGGCCGTCGGGCTGTCGCTCGACGACCACGGGGCCGACGCCGATTTCGCCGCTGCGGTGGTCTACGGCCGGCGGATCGTCGGCGACATCTTCGCCGCGGAGGTCGAACTGCCGCTGTGCCTGAACGTAAACGTTCCGGTCGGCAGCGTCGGGGAACTCAAGGGAATGAAACTCTGCCGCCAGAACCGCGGTTTCTGGCGCGAAGAATTCTACCGCCACGAAGACCCCCGGGGCCGGGAGTATTTCTGGCTCACGGGCGAATTCGTCAACGGCGAGCCTGAAGCCACCGACACTGACGAATGGGCGCTGGCCAACAAGTACGTGGCGGTGGTTCCCGTGCAGGTCGATCTGACGGATTACCGCCAGCTGAAGAATCTGACGAAGGTGTTGAAGTGACCGGAGAGGGGCGCCGGACCGGAAAATCGACGGAGAGCAGTCCGAAGGCGGCATTTTTAATGCTTAATTCTTAATTTTTAATTATTTTTGTCAAAAAATGTCCGCCTATGCTGATCAAGATCCTGTTAGTCATAGCCATCGTCATCCAATGCGTCGCCACGGGCTATGCCCTGCGGTTGGTGCGCACCACCAAATACAATTCGGTGTGGATTCTTTTCATCGTGGGCTTTTCGCTGCTGTCGGTCGAACGCCTCATCCAGCTGCTTCTCGTATCGGGCTTCGAGGTCATTCCCCGCTGGTGGTTCGGTTATCTGGGGATCGTGATTTCGGTCTGCCTGTCGATCGGCGTGATGTACGCCCACAAGCTGTTCAAATACATCAACCGTCTGAACCGTCAGCGGTCGCTGCTCAACAAGCGTATCCTCACGGCCGTGCTCCGCACCGAGGAGAAGGCCCGGTCGCGTTTCTCGAAGGAGCTGCACGACGGTCTCGGGCCGCTGCTCTCTTCGGCCAAAATGTCGCTTACGGCCCTCGCGCGCGAGGAGCACGACGCCGAGCAGCGCGAGATCATCGACAATACGACCTATGTGATCGACGAGGCGATCCGCTCGCTGCGCGAGATTTCGAATAATCTTTCGCCCCACGTGCTCAACGATTTCGGGCTGGCGCGGGGCGTGCAGAACTTCATCGACAAGAGCGCGGCGATGCACGACGTGAAGATCCGTTTCACGACGAACCTCCGTTCGGAGCGTTACGACACCGACATCGAGGTGATTCTCTACCGCGTGATCTGCGAACTGATCAACAACTCGCTCAAGCACGCCGCCTGCTCGGCGATCAACCTTTCGCTGTCGCAGAACGGCTCGGAGCTGACGCTCGACTATACCGACAACGGCCGCGGGTTCAATCCGCAGGCGATGATGGACTGCGGCATGGGGCTTTCGAACATCGCGTCGCGCATCAACTCGCTGGGCGGCACGTTCGACATCGCCTCGGCCAAGGGCAAGGGCATGCGCGCCGCCATCCGCGTCAATACGCAGGAGGAGCCTGCGCCGCTGAACCGCAACCGCAAACGCCGCCGCCGATAATGGAACCGTACAAGATCATCCTGGTCGACGACCATTCGCTTTTCCGCAACGGCCTGCGGGGGCTGCTCGAACGCTGTGCGGCGTGCCGCGTGGTCGGCGAGGCGGCCAGCGGCGAGGAGTTTCTGGCGATGCTCGGCGGCGTCGACGCCGATGTCGTGTTCATGGATTTCGCCATGCCGGGGCTGGACGGGGCGCAGACGACCGAGCGGGCGCTGGCGCAGCGTCCCGACCTCAAAATCATCACGCTCTCGATGTTCGGCGAGGAGAGTTACTATTCGCGCATGGTCGAAGCCGGAGCGCGAGGCTTTTTGCTGAAGGATTCCGACATCGGCGACGTGATCGAGGCTGTCGAGACGGTGGCTGCGGGCGGCAGCTATTTTTCGCCGCAGCTGCTCTCGTCGCTCACGGGACGCATGCGCACGCGGGAAGACGCCGCGGACGAACAGCTGTCGTCGCGCGAACGTGAAATCCTGGTGGCCGTCTGCCGGGGGCTGTCGAATCAGGAGATCGCCGACGAACTTTTCATCTCGAAGCGCACGGTCGACAAGCACCGCGCCAACATCCTCGAAAAAACCGGCTGCAAGAACACCGCGTCGCTGGTGGTCTATGCCATCCGCAACGGCATCGTCGACATCTGATCCGCCGACCCTTAAGACTTTCCGATATGAAGAGGATGCTTTTCGAAGCCGCTGTCGTGCCGGCTTCGGCGGATGTTTTATGGACCAGCTGATCCCCGCCATTAAGCAGATTGTGGCTTTCTATGAATCGCCCGTGAGAAAGAAGCTCGCTGCGGCAACGTCCTCCATGACCAGTGAAGGTATGCAGGCTGGGCAGCAGCTCGGCATGGAGATCGCCCGGGAGATGATGCAGGAGATGCAGCAGTTGGGTTATAAGTAACGACCCGAACCGGTCATTTTAGCCGGCTTTTTAATTTTGATCGGATGACCTCCCGGTCTGAAATGGGATCACGATGCAGTTGCTTTCGGGAATCGCACCTGAATTGGTCGAACGACAAGAGGATCAGCTCGATGCCGTGTTTCGGCAGTATCTTCTCGCGGCGGTTGTCGTAGATGCGCCGTTGCTCGGCTCGCGGGACGCCGCTGATCGTGGATCGTCGGTCCATGATGGGAACCGATTCGGTGTGCTGCCGTTCGCGGTATTCGACGACCAGATTTAGCGGTTCATAATAGGCGTCGACGGGCAGGGGCGTGCGTTTTCCCCGTGTGTTGGGATCGCCGAGCAGAAAATCGAACCGGTGCTGGCGGGAGGCCTTGCATCGGAGAATCTCGTCGCACAGATCGATGATGTAATCTTCGTCCCGTCTTTTTTTCGGGCCGCCGTTGATCAACGGTGGGATCGGTGTGGTTCCGGTTCCTTTTACAAGAACCAGCGAATCCTGGCGGCTGAACAGATGCGGATAATTTTTGATCCGTGCCGCGATTTGGCCCGAAGAGGCATGACCACCCTCTTTCTGCCGGTATAAATTGTGCGATCTGATTTTGTCCGCAATATCCGAACAGTTCATCGGACCGTATTTTTGCAGGACAAAAAGGATAGCTTCATGTAAAGTCATCTTGTTTTATTTTAGGTCCGGTTTTTATTGCCTTTACAGCAGCGGCGAGAACACCCGCATCAGCGACTCCGCCCAGCGGCGCGGCCGCGGGCGGTTGAACCATTCTCCGGGCGTCAGGGCATGACAGCGCGAGGCGTCGTCTTCGAATACCCCGGCCATGCGGGCCGTGAACTCTCTGTCGTAGACAAAGGCGTTGACCTCGAAATTGTGTTCGAAGCTGCGGAAATCCATGTTCGCCGAGCCGATGACGGTCAGGGAGTCGTCGATGATCAGCAGTTTGGAGTGTAGGAAGCCGGGTTTGTAGAAGAGAATCTTCACCCCGGCCTTCATCATGTCGTCGAGATAGGAGTGCGACGCCAGGTCCACGACCTTCGAGTCGGAGCGCGCCGGGAGCATCAGCCTTACGTCGATGCCGGCCAGCGCCGCCACTTGCAGGGCCGAGTTCAGCACGTCGGACGGGAGGTAGTAGGGGGTCTGTATCCAGATTCGCTTCCGGGCGTTCGAGACGGCGTAACTGTCGGCCTGCAACAGTGCCCGCCACTTGCCGAACGGTCCGCTCGGCACGATCTGCAGGATGTCGTCCGTAAGGCGTTCCGCCGCGGGGTAGTACTCCGCGCCTGCGATGTGCCGCTTCGTGGTCGCCGACCAGTCGCTCAGGAACGACGCCTGCAACCCCGCCGCGCCGCTGCCCTCGATCCGGAAGTGGGTGTCGCGCCACGATCCCCACTCCGTGCCGCGGACGTAGCGGTCGGCGATGTTCATGCCTCCGATGAAGCCGACGCAGCCGTCGATGACGGCTATTTTGCGGTGGTTGCGGTAGTTGACCTTGCTGGTGAAAAGCGGGAACTTGACGTGCAGGAACGCGAACGCCTCGATTCCCTCGCGGCGCATCCCCTCGAAAAAGGACTTTTTCACGCCGCTGCACCCCACGTCGTCGTAGAGGATGCGCACCTCGACCCCTTGCCGGGCTTTCGCGACCAGCGCGTCGCGCAGGCGGCAGCCCGTTGTGTCGTCGCAGAAGATGTAATACTGGATGTGGATGTGGTGCTTCGCCCGGGCGATCTCCGCAAGCAGCGCCTCCATCTTCGACTTGCCGTCGGTGTAGGGCGTGATGCGGCTGCCGTAGAGCGGCACGGAGTGGATCGTCGCGGCGAGCAGCCGGGCCAGCGGGAGGTGCTCGTCCGGGATGTCGGGCCGTCCGTCGTCGAGAGCCTCTTCGAGCTGCATGGTGATGCGTTTGCGCGTGCGGCGCGAGATGATGCGCTGCTTGGAGAGGTTCTGCCCGAAGAAAAAGTAGAAGACCAGCCCCACGACCGGGGCGAACACCAGCACGATGATCCACGGCAGGGTCTTCAGCGGGTTCCGGTTGTCGGTGATGATGACCAGGACGATGCCGAGGATCGTGACCGTGTAGATTACAAGAAAGGCATATGTCAGTATCTGCTGCATATCCGTCGGTTTCTTCTCATCGCGCGGTTGGGCGTTGCGCGCCGGAAGCGGGGGTTACTGCCTGGGGAAACGCACCGAGTAGAGCAGGTGTTCGAGTCCCCGCATGTAGTTGCGCTTGCGGGGTTTGTTCAGATCGGGGGCGTAGACGTAGCAGTCGAGCGTGAAGACGCGGTTGGTGGCCGTGTCCACGGTCGTATAGCTGACGAACGGGCCTCCCATGAAGTCGCCGTGCACGTCCCAGAATCCGCGCAGTTCGCACCACAGGCGTCCCTCCATGCGGAACAGGCGGTAGTCGGGGGCGAAAGCGTCCGAAGTGATCATGTACGAACCCTCCGCCGGGCCGGGAATCTGCGCCGCGTACTTGTTGCGTGCGGCTACCAGCGCCTCTTCCGTGAGCGACTGCTTGCCTTCGTAGGGGTAGGAGTAGATGAAGAATCCCTGACTGGCGGTCGGGTACTCGTTGCGCGCCCAGATGAAGTCGGGTTTCTGTGCGGCCAGCGTGTAGCCCTTCGGAACCTTCATCTCCACGCCGAACGTTTTGAGAATGGCCGACTCGATGCCGGGGTTGCCATAGGTCTCGTTGGCCTTCACGGCGCGGTCGCGTTCGGCCTTTTCGAGCGCATAGACGAGGTTCTCCCGGTTTTCCGAGAGGTATTTCACCAGCGCTCCGTCGCTGGGGCCTTGCAGCGTCATCACGATCTGCGGATCGGACGTCACGTCGTACTGCACGGCGGTCGTGGTCTCCTTCAGCTCCGGATCGACCAGAATCTTGAGGATGTTGCGATGATCGGCGACCATGCCCGTGAAGCCGCGTTCGGTGACGCGCAACACGTCGAAGATCGGCTCGATCTGGTTCAGATAGGGCACCGGGGCGGTGAAAATCGCGCGCAGCGAATCTCCGACCTCGCCCGTCCACTCCGCCTGGGGACATACCACGATCAGTTCGTAGGGTTTTCCCTGTGCACTTTTTTTCGAATTGTTCAGGGTCTTGAAGGCGTCGCAGCCTGCTGCCGTCGCGACGATCAGCGCTGCGATCGTTATCCGGAAAAGCGTTTTCATAGTCGGTCGATTCGAGTTGTCTTTATCACAAATATACGTATATTTTTCCAAATGGCGCGGAATTTCACTATTTTTGCCGCGTTATGCGTTTGAAACCGCCAAAAATAGTCCGGCGCCTGATGCCGGACCTGATCTGGGAGATCGACGACGAGGACGGCGTGTTCCTGACCTTCGACGACGGTCCCACGCCGGGCGTCACGGAGTGGATTCTTTCGACGCTGGACAAGTACGATGCCAAAGCGACCTTCTTCGTGCTGGGCAAGAACGTCGAGATGTATCCCGACCTCTACAAGCGCATTCTCGACGCCGGGCACAAGGTGGGCAACCACACCTATTCGCACCAGAAGGGATGGGGCATGAGCCTCGAACGCTATACGGAGGATGTCGATTTCGCCAACGATCTGATCCACAGCGAACTGTTTCGTCCGCCCTATGCGCGCATCACCCCGGCGCAGGCGCGTTTCCTGGGCCAGCGTTACAAACTGGTGATGTGGGACATCATCTCGCGCGACTACAACCGCCGCCTGTCGCCCCGCACTTGCCTGAAGAACGTCACGAAACACCTCGCACCGGGCGCCATCGTGGTGTTCCACGACAGCGAAAAGGCCTTCCGCAACATGCGTTACGCACTTCCCCGTACGTTGGAGAAGATCCGGCAGATGGGCCTCAAATGCAAGGCGATAGAGCTTTGAGGCCGTTCTGCGGGCGTTTGCAGCGGGCCGTGGCCCCGGGAATAGGAATTTCCGGATTTTTTTCGTAACTTCGCGGCGCGAAAAAACAACAATTATAAACCATATTCCTATGACAATTACAGCAGCTGACATCAAGATCGGCATGTGTATCGAAATGGACGGCAAGACGTTCCTTGTGGTCGATTTCCAGCACTGCAAACCGGGCAAAGGCCCCGCCTTCGTCCGTTCGAAACTCAAGAATCTGGAAAACGGCCGCGTGCTGGAAAACACCTTCTCGTCGGTAAGCCAGAAGATCGAGCAGGTGCGCGTCGAGCGCCGTCCCTATCAGTTCACCTACGAGGATGACCTGGGAGCGCATTTCATGCACACCGAGACTTTCGAGGAGATCAATATCGACCGGAACCTGATCAACAACTACGACCTGATCACCGACGGTCAGATCGTCGAGGTGATGTTCCACACCGAGAAGGAGGCCGTTCTTTCGGCCGAACTTCCTCCGATCGTCGATATGGAGGTGATCTACACCGAGCCGGGCATCAAGGGCGACACGGCGTCGACCAACTCGCTGAAACCCGCGACGGTGAACTCCGCGACGGCGAAGGACGGCGCCACGATCCGTGTGCCGCTGTTCATCAACACGGGCGACAAGATCCGTGTCGACACCCGCACCCGTGAGTACTACGAGCGCATCAAATAAGCGGAAGTTACGGCTTCGAAAAAAGGGAGGACGATGCAGTCCTCCCTTTTTCGTTTCCCTCCCCTCTTCGGGTCACTCGATTGTCAGGCTGCGTCCTTTGGGATATTTCACGGCGTAGCGCAGGCGCAGTTCGCGCTGCTCGCCGGGTTTCAGCTCCAGCCTCCAGGTGACGATGCCGCTCTCCTTGTCCAGTTGGCCTCCGCTCAACTCCTCGGCCGATACGGCGATGGCGCTGTTGCGCGATACGGGCAGCTGGTCGGCGAGCGTCAGCACGACGGGTTCCGGGCGTGTGTTGCGCACGGAGAACTTCCACGCCACGGTCTGTGTCTGGTTCGAACCGATGGCGCGGCGCGACGAATAGTCGTTCTCCTTGGTGCGTTCGATGCGGATGCTCCGGTCGCGGCCCATCGAGAAGCGGAGTGTGTCGCTCGTCTGACCGGGATCGAGGATGCTCTTGCCGACGAACGTGTTTTCGAAATAGACGTTCGCCTCGCCCTGCAACAGGTTGAGTCTCTCCCAGCCGGTGGCCTCCGCCACGAGGAAGGCGTCCTTGTCGATCTTCGGCGTGCTCTGGTAGATATAGGCGGCCGGCAGGTCGAACCTCCCGATTTCGGCTGCGACGCTCTTGCCGTCTGAAGGGATGGTGTAGGGCTGTCTGATTTCGAACTCGTAGCCCAGCTGGCTCTGCGTCTGCTCCACCTCCATCACGGCGCTCTCGGCGTCGAAGTCTGCAAAATCGACTTCCGCCACCTTTCTGTCCGAAGCCGCTGTGCCGCGAATCCGGACACCCGGTGCGGCGCCTGCCAGTTGATTCGAGACGCCGTATCCCATGACGACCACGTCGTCCACCTTCGTCGCATCCTCCTGCATCACGACGTTCATCGTGTTGCCCGTGATTCTCTCCGTTCGGGGTATGTAGCCGACGTAGCTGAATTGCAGGCTGGAAGCACCGTTGGGAATGGTGATCGAGTAGCTGCCTCGGGTGTCGGTGACGGCGCCGATGGTCGTGCCGGGAATCAGGACGGTCGCTCCGGGCAGGGGTTTGCGCTGATGGTCGAGGACTGTTCCCGACACGGTGTTGCTCGTCATGTTGAGGTTGTAGCGGGGCGGGACGAGACCGTAGTCGAGCCGCCAGGTCTGCAATTGCGGGGCGATGCTCCCGGTATTGGGGTTCGACGAGGAGAGCGTCAAGGCGACGTTCTTCCACTCCTCTCCGGTGTTCTGGAAAATATTGGCCTTGTAAGAGATCTCCACCGGCTCCGACAACCCGCCCGAACGGATGTCGTACGAGGGGAACCAGCCGGCATTGCGGACGTAGTAGATCAGCGTGAACGACGCCTTGCAGGCCGCGGGGGCTTCGATCCGCACCTCCACTTCGCTCATCGGGTCCGACTGTCTGCCGCCCAGATTCACCAGTTCGGCCAGAATCTGCCGTCTGCGCTCGTTGATTTTCTCCTCTTCCGCGTCGAGGGAGAGCGCCTTGCTTTTCAGTGCTTCCAGCCGTGCGGCATAGTACTCGTTCAGCTCCCTGATGGCGGCCAGCGGGGTGGCGACGTTCCGGTTGGCGACCGAGCAGTTCGTTTTCAGCAGTTCGCTCTCCGCATCCACGACCTCGCGCGAGGCCTTCAGCCGGTCCAGCTGCTGCTGCGTCTCTTCGAGCGTCTCTTCGAGCGTCTTTTGGCGGGTCGAGCGTTCGAGGCTGTCGGTGTGGTTGAAAAGCCGGTTGACAGCCGTCACCGTGAATGGACCTTTGGCGCTGACCTGCATGCTCTTGTCATCCAGATAGGGCGACAGTCCGGTGAATACGACCGTCGAATTTCCGGCCGGGAGGTCCACCTGCCGGGTGCGCGTCACCTGCGCCCCGTCGATGAACAGGGTCACTTTTTCAACGGAGGTCTTGACTTTCTGCGGTCCGGCGACGGCCGAAATAGCTGCGGACAACGCCAGCAGCAACAGCATGCGTTTCAGATTCATTGCTTTGTCGGTTTGGGTTGGTTACAGACAAAGTTAGTCAATTATTCCGAACGGCCAAACATCCGCGCCTGTTGCCCGCACCGCGCCTGCATCTCGCCGCCGCGTCTGTTGCCTGTCCGCGCCTGCTTTTCGCCGCCACGCCTGTTGTCCGTCCGCGCCGCGCCTACTCGAACTCCTGCATCACGCGCTCCATCTTGCGGCGGATCTGGGCCGTGCAGAGGTTGCCGATGCTGCCTTCGTGGGTGTGGCGCACCTCGCGTGTGGGCGTGTATTCGCCCCTTTGGACGGCCATGCCCACCTGCTTGTAGGCTTCGCGGAAGGGCGTGCCCGCCAGCACCATCCGGTTGACGTCCTCCACCGTGAACAGATAGTCGTATTTTTTGTCGTCGAGGATGTGCTCGTTGACGCGGATGTGCGCAAGCATGAAGTCGCACATCGCGAGCGTGCGTTTGATCTCCGTCGTCGCCGGGAAGAGGATGTCCTTCAACAGTTGCAGGTCGCGGTGGTAACCCACGGGGAGGTTGGTCGTCAGCAGCGCGATCTCGTTGGGAACCGATTGCAGGCGGTTGCAGCGTCCGCGCATGATCTCGAAGACGTCGGGATTCTTCTTGTGGGGCATGATGCTCGACCCGGTGGTCAGCTCGTCGGGCAGCGACACGAACCCGAAATTCTGGCTCATAAACAGACATACGTCCATCGCCAGCCGGCCGATCGTCGCGGCCACGGCGGCGATGGCTGCTGCTGCGGCGCGTTCGCTCTTGCCGCGGCTCATCTGCGCCGCCACGACGTTGTAGTGGAGCGTTTCGAAGCCCATCAGACGGGTGGTCATCGTGCGGTCGAGCGGGAACGACGAGCCGTATCCGGCGGCCGATCCCAGCGGATTCTGGTTGGCGATGTGCCACGCCGCGGCCACCAGACGCATGTCGTCCGCGAGCGTCTCGGCATAGGCCCCGAACCACAGCCCGAACGACGAGGGCATGGCGATCTGGAGGTGGGTGTAACCCGGCATCAGCACCTCCTTATACTTTTCGCTCTGCTCCTGCAACCGGTCGAAGACCCTCTTCACGGCGTCGGCCACCTGCCGCAGTTCGTCGCGCAGGAACAGTTTGAGGTCCACGAGGACCTGATCGTTGCGCGAACGCCCCGAGTGTATTTTCTTGCCCGCATCGCCCAGCCGGCGGGTGAGCATCAGCTCGACCTGCGAATGAACGTCCTCCGTGCCGGGTTCGATCTCGAAACGCCCGGCTTCGATCTCCGCGGCGATCTCTTTCAGCCCTGCGGTGAGTTTTTCGAGTTCTTCCGCCGTCAGCAGCCCGATGGTCTCGAGCATGGCGATATGCGCCAGCGACCCTTCGACGTCGTAGCGCGCCAGGCGCATGTCCAGTTCGCGGTCGTCGCCCACGGTGTATTCCTCGATCATTTTGTCCGGCTCGTAGCCTTTATCCCAAAGTTTTCCAGCCATATTCCTGTGCTAATTTTCCAATGTACTTTTCATAAACGGCGATTCCCTCCGCGATCTCCTCGAGGAGGACGAATTCGTCGGCCGTGTGCGACCGCGACGATTGTCCGGGACCCATCTTGAGTGCCGGGAAGGGCATCAGCGTGCGGTCCGAAGTGGTCGGCGAAACATAGGTTTCGCGCCCTGCGGCGACTGCGGCCTTCACCAGCGGATGTTCCCCGCCGACCGCCGCGGCGCGGATGCGCGTCGACCGCGGCACGGCGTCGGAGCGGAGGGCCGCCCGCAGAATCCCGACCGTCTCCTCGTTCGAATAGGCGTCCGTCGTGCGGACGTCCACGACGAAACGGCACGTGTCGGGCACGACGTTGTGCTGCGTGCCCGCCTCGATCTGCGTCACCGCAATGCCGATGGGTCCTAACAGTTCCGATTCCCGTCCGAAGCGGAAAGAGCGCAGCCGTGCGATGTCGTCCAGCGCGATGTAGAGGGCGTTGACCCCTTCGCCGCGCGCCGCGTGGCCGCTCCGGCCGTGCGCCGTGCAGTCCAGCACTACCAGTCCGCGTTCGCCGACGGCCGCCCGCATCCGCGTCGGCTCGCCCACGAGCGCCATGTCGATCGGCCCCAGTGCGGGCAGCAGCGCCCGCGTGCCGTGTTCGCCCATGCACTCCTCCTCGGCCGAAAGGGCCAGCAGGAGGTTGAAGGGCAGAGGCTGTTCGCGGAAGGTCAGGAACGTCCGGGCG
>ERZ826613.2750-NODE-2750-length-16382-cov-3.272738_pt1 | contig 16382 bp, 14 predicted proteins | sample MGYA00519925_ERZ826613 | MGnify/ENA primary metagenome ERZ826613 (study PRJEB31778, sample SAMEA3449236) | human gut metagenome | biome: human gut; feature: human-associated habitat; material: faeces | place: United Kingdom | collected 2010/2012 ... | reverse complement strand
CCTCCTCCGAACAGATGACATTTTACGAGATGCTCGCCGCCGAGCGAAACCGTCTCGGGAACCTTTGTCTTGCATATTTCCATGCACTTAGGACATCTCGGATGGAACACGCAGCCATCCGGAAGGTCCATCGGATCAGGCATAAGCCCATCTATCGGCGAAAGCCTGTCTGTCACTTTATTCAGATCAGGAATTGAACCAAAAAGTCCAACTGTATAAGGATGATGTTCATCCTTTGTGAAGATTTCCTCCGCTGTACCCGATTCTATAATTGAACCCGCATACATTACAGCTACCTTTTCGCAATTCTGCGAAACTATGCCGAGGTCGTGGGTAATTAGAATCATTGATGTACCGAGTTTCTTCTTGAGTTCGTTCATCATATTGAGCACCTGCGCCTGTATCGTTACATCAAGCGCAGTTGTCGGCTCGTCCGCTATCAGAAGCTCAGGTTCGCATGAAAGCGCCATTGCGATTACTACTCTTTGTTTCATTCCACCGGAAAACTGATGTGGATATTCGGATTTTCTTTCCGGAGGGATTCCTACCAGCCGGAACATTTCATCCACACGCGCTTCAATCTGTTCCTTTGTCATATGTCCATCATTATGTAATTTCAGAACTTCCGCAACCTGTTTTCCTACTGGAATAACTGGGTTTAAACTGGTCATAGGATCCTGAAAGATCATGGAAATCTGCTTTCCTCTGTATGCCAGCATATCCCCTTCTTTTACATCCAGAAGATTTCTGCCTTCAAATTCCACTGTACCGCCTGTAACGTTTCCGATTCCCTTTGGAAGAAGACGCAGTATAGACAGTGCCAGAGTCGTTTTCCCCGCCCCTGTTTCTCCAACAAGTCCAAGGGTCTGTTTTTTCCCTATACTCAAATTTACGTTATTTACTGCTTTTACAGTCAGATCATCTGTCTGGTATTCCACACTGAGATTTTTTACATTCAGAAGTGTTTCACTGTTCATCTTTTCTTCCCCCTTAGTTTTTCAGCTTCGGATCAAGCGCATCCCTCAGTCCATCTCCGATCAGGTTCAGGGACATGGCAGCCAGCATAATGGCAATACCAGGGAAAATTACAAGATATGGACAGTTTCTCATATATTCTCGTCCGTCTGAGAGCATGGTTCCCCATTCTGGAATCGGAGCCTCTACCCCAAGTCCGATATAGCTAAGTCCTGCAATGGCAAGAATTGTAATTGCCAGGTTTAAAGTTGCCTGAACGATGATCGGGCCCAGCGCATTTGGAAGAATATGCTTTGTCAGGATTCTTAAATCCGAAGTGTTGCAGGCCTTTGCAGCTTCTATATATTCCTGATTTCGTATAGGCATGATCGCGGAACGGAAAATCCTGGTAAATCCAGGTATAACGCCGATCACACATGCCGCTCCAAGATTCAGCATTCCATTTCCCAGGGAAGCAACAATACAGATTGCCATAAGATTAAAGGGAAGTGCATAGAAAATATCCATGATACGCATGATCACATTATCGACCATACCTCCATAGTAAGCAGCAATGGCTCCAAAGAGTGCCCCAAATACGGTAGCAATTGCAATAATGACCAGGGAAGCTGATAAGGAAATTCTTGTTCCCCAGATAACCCGGTATAATACATCTCTTCCATACTGGTCTGTTCCAAAAAGATGTGCCAGGCTTGGCGCCTGAAGTCTTTCTCTCATATTCTGCTTTATAACATCGTCTGAATAACTCAGAAACAATGGACATAGTACAGCCACCGCTACCAGGATAAGCAATACGATCAAGCCTGCCATCGCTGTTTTGCTTTTGGCGAAGCGCCTGCAGATGGCGCCTAACTGGCTTCTTTTTTTATACTGATTTCTGTCAGTGCTTTCTGCAGTCTTTTTTTCCTTTCCCATTGTCAGTTCCTCACTTTCTTTGTTTTTACGTACTGACTCTTTAATCTCGGGTCAATATATACATACAAAACATCTACGATCAGGTTTACTACACTGGTAATAAGTGCAATGAAAAGAACCTCAGCCATTACCATCGGCACATCCAGCTGACGTACAGAAGTAATTGCCAGCGATCCCAGACCGTTTAAGGTAAAAACCTGTTCGATAATAACCGTTCCGCCAAGCAGGCCGGCAAAATTCATTCCAACAATCGTAACAATAGGAAGCAGTGCATTTCTTAACGCATGTGAAAGAATTACCTGTTTTTCACTTGCCCCTTTTGCCCTGGCCATCTTGATGTAATCTGCCCGGATTACCTCAAGCATACTGGATCTTGTCATACGTACCAAAGTCGCAAGATAGGAAGCAGCAAGTGTGATCCACGGAAGAATATAACCGGATATGGAATCGTTTCCCATAGCCGGAAGCCAGGAAAGCTTCAATGCAAATAATAAAATGAGAAGTGTTCCAAGCCAGAATGCAGGCATTGAGGATAAGATCAGTGCACCAGTCAGTGTAAGATTATCCAGCACAGAATACTGTTTTACAGCAGATATGATTCCTACCGGGATTCCAATAAGAACTACCAGGAACATAGAACCAAGGGCCAGTCTGATGGTAGTAGGCATACGTGCTACGATCTCCTGAAATACCGGAATATTTGTACGCCATGAGGTTCCAAAATCACCATGGAGTGCATTCAGAACATAATTAAAATATCTTGTCCAGAATGGCTGATCCAGTCCCATCTGCTTTCTCAGATCTGCCAGAGCCTCTGGTGTGGCTTTCATTCCCAGAATAATCTGGGCAGGATCTCCTGGAGATAATTCCAGCATGGCAAACACCAGTAAGGAAATGCCAAGGATTACCGGAATCATCAATAAGAGACGTTTTAAAATGTAACGTGCCATTTCTTTTCCTCCCTGTCATAGAGCACTTCTGCTTTCTGCCCTCATTGACAAACAAGCTGTGCTCATGTAGTATGAATCTAGTACAGAATCGAACTTGTTTACTGCTTTAGCAATTGAACGTGTTCAATTCTTAATTTGTTGCAGATTATACACTGAACACGTTCAATTGTCAATAACTATATCTGCATTTTTTATAATTATACAAAATATACATTGGAGGCAGTTATGAGTTTACTTCGGCGCGAACAGAGCATTTATACCATTTTAATGACTTCACTGAAGTTATTCCGTGAAAACAGCTATGCAAATACCACCATTCGCCAGATTGCAGAGCAATCCGGTGTTTCCCTTGGAATGGTCAACCACTATTTTGGCAGCAAGGAGGCTCTTGGGGAACAGGTCTTATCTCTTTTATCCCAGTATGCCTTTACTCCATTATCAGATTCCCTTTCCGTAAATGATGATCCTGTTTTATATGATCTTGTAACAGTGCGTCTTTTCTTTAACTACGTAAGGACGCATGGGTACTGGAGTTTTTATTTAGATTCCCTGAACAATGATTTTTTCTTCAAATCCCTTGCTGAACGCCCTATGACACTGGCAAACAGCCTGAAGAAGTTTTATGATTTTGAATCCGATCCGGACTCTGAGCTTCTTTACTCACGCTATTTTCCATATATGATGGAAAAAACAATCATCCTGAAAAAAGAGACCGGGCTTTTTCCCTCTATCTCTTATGAAGAAGTACCCTATCTGATCTGCAGTACAGCTATGAATCACTTCATTCCGGAAGAAGAAATTAAAAAACGGAACCGTGAAAGCATTCTCATGGCTGAAAGGCTGGGGCATCCGCTCCTTGATGTTCCTCCGGAAGATGTGGTAATAGCCTTTATTCAAAATTCCAATGCATTTTGCAAATAATCTGTATTTTTATTCATAAGTGTATTGACTTAATTTTCTTTTGTGGTATATTTGAATTGAACATGTTCAATCTTTTTCAATATTATTCACAGAAGGAGATTACCAAATGAAGTTAGCAGAAATGGAAAAAATCCCGGATTTTACCGGACATAAATATGTCATCGATATGATGAACCCCAAGGATTGGGTGCGCCATTATAACGAAGGCGGTGAAGTTGTAAATGATTTCATTCTTCCACGGGGACCAAGACAGAAAGATGAATTTTCTGATACTGTTTACCACAAGGGAACGGATGTACCCTATCATTGGCATGCACATGGATTTGAAACTTTTGAAATTGCCAAAGGAAGTGTTGACTGTGTTGTAAATGGACAGCATTTCATTGCAAAGGAGGGGGATCTGATCCATCTGCCGCCATATACGGCTCACGGTTTTGTTTTTCTGGAAGAAGACACTATCTGGAGAGAGCTTTTCCAGGAAATGGATATGTCCGGCGGCATTTTCGAAAAAAATATGGTCAACAATTACTACGAATCCTGCAAAGAGGATCCAGCTTTCATGACAATGTACCGCGAAGGCAAAACGGTTGCGCGTCAGGCACCGGTTGTCGCTGATCAGCCTGCCGTGGATCATCACGAAGTATTCCAGTGCCGTACCCCTGATTTTGCCTGGACAACTTTCGAAGGAGACGGATATTCCATTCAGCTGAAAATCTGCAAATTCGAAACTGCAGGCTGCAAGGAAATCTGGCATGCAAATACCAAAAAAGGATTAAAAGTAGAATATGCATACCCGCATAGAGGCTATGATCTGTTTTATGTAAAGAGCGGATCTGTTGAAGTAACCGTTCAGCATACTCATTCTAACGCAGAATCCCAGACATTCATTGCCAATGCCGATTCTATTATTGATATCCCGCCATATCACACCTACACCATTCGGATTCTGGAAGATGCTGCAATTTATAATTATGGCGGTGAATATAATCTTCAGGCCTGCCTGGAAGACCTTGCATCTGTAAAGAAGAATACTCCGGAGCTGATTGCTTCCAAAGAACAGTATCTGGAATTTCTCCGTAAATATGATGTATATGCAACTGATATCTCATATATACCAGATGCCGAATAATTTTTCCAGTTAGTAACTATCATATCACATACCTCTTATCCCCTGGTTCCTCATGCCAGGGGATTCTTATCTCTCCCATAAAATGATTTTTGGAGCACGCTCTAAGTTCAAAAAAGCCTTATCACACTTACATGATAAGGCTTTTGAGAATTGCAGGACCTGTTTTGCAGCGGAGCAGTTCCTAGCTTTTAGATTGTTATTGTGCCAGTATTACTTTACTCTCTTTCAGCCATGCCTCTACCTCTTCGGGTCCCATTCCATGGATTCTAAGTCCATCCAGCACAGTGGCACCGCCTGCTGTCTTTCTTATGTAATCCATGGTAATATCGATATCGTTGTCCTGGCTTGTGCAGAAGGGAACGATTGTTTTTCCTGAAAGGTCATAGCTTTCCAGGAAGGTACCGATTGCCATGGGCGCATTGAACCACCAGATGGGATACCCCACATATATGGTATCATACTGATCCAGGCTTTCTGGTTTTGCTGCGAGGGCAGGGCGAAGGTCAAAGGTATTTTCAATCCATGCTCTGGCAGCAGTTCCCATAAAGGATTTGCGGTAATAACGGTCCGTCTTAATCTGATACAGGTCTGCACCGGTCAGCTGCTGGATCATCCTTGCTCCTGCCTGTGTATCACTGCCGGACAGCTGGGAATTAGAGCTTACAGTTGCAGAAGAAACAGCATCCGGCTCTCCTGGAATTTCGCCCATTCTTGAAAAATATACAACAAGGGATTTTGTGCCCTTTTCTCCTTCTGTCACCTGATCACTGGCATCGGTAACTTTCCCGCCCATAAACAGGTATCCGCAGATACATGCAAGAACGATTATTACAATGAATATGATAATCAGTACTCTTTTTAATGTTTTCTTATTCATAATCAGTCAAGAGGTCTCCTTTTTGGTTATCTCTCTTCTTATTCTGCCGCATTATTCTGAATCCAGTTTTCGATGTGCTGCTGAATTACATCGTTATTCAGATCCTGGAACATAAAATGATCGTTTCCAGTAATTCCTTCTTTTGGAAGGTCCACTACTGTACAGTTACCGCCAGCAGCATTATATGCATCAGAGAAATCATAGCAAGCCTGGCGCATTGCCTGCCACATACCGGTTGCCTGAATAGCTGTATCACCATTATCAATATAATCGCCAAAATACATGGTAACCGGAATCTGCTTTTCCAGAACTGCTTTATAATCTTCAGAGTCTAAAGAGGGCGCTCCGCCTGGTTCGATTGCAACGATTGCTGCAATGTGATCTGTATATTTTGCAGCAGTCCATCCAGGTCCGCCGCCCTGTGAATGTGTTACAAGAATAGAATCCTTTCCAGATCTTTCATACACTTCATCCACTGTAGCAGCCAGTGCCTGCGCAACTACTTCATTATCAAAATCTCCGCCCATATCAGAAGTCATTCCTGTGTCCGGAGTCATCTGACGGAAAAACTGATCCACAGATGCATCATCATTTGGGAACTGGGAGCCTTCATTTGGTACTGATTTTCCGTCCTCCCAGCGACCAATTCGAAACTGTGTATACCACCGCTGGTCAAGAGTTTTTGTACTGATTGTACCGCTGACAGATGTCTGTCCTGCTTCTCCTCGCCTTGGTTCATCTACAAGATATACGCTGTGCCCATCTCTTAAGAACATTTCTGCCCAGCCTTCTCTTCCATCTGGAGTTGTCATCCATCCCATACGTGACTGACCATATCCATGCAGAAATACCATAGGAAGACCGGTTTCTTCTGGAATCTGATACAAAACATTTGCATGATCTACATGAGAGGTCTGTCCAGCACCTGTTTCTTCCCACTGATCTTCCGGATTAAATGTGCCTTCTGAAGTAATTGTCGTTCCTCCAGCTGAAAAAATGCCCTGTTCTGCAATTACAAGCGGCTCTGTGGTTTCGGATGAAACAGATTCCTCCGCTGTCGACGTCGCTTCAGTGGACTCTGCTGCATATGTACTGACAGTTCCGGTCATCAGACTTGTTACTGTAGCTCCAACCATCAGCATAGAAAGTATTTTTTTTGAATTCATTCTGGCATCTCCTTTTTTCTTATTTTTTACACTTATATTGTAACCCAGGCTATTCCAGATAAGAAGATTCACTTAGTTTTGCAGTTTAAACCTTTTGGTTAAAGCATCATATTCTTCTTCTGATATCCGGTCAAACCACTCAAGACCTGTAAGATCCGGATTCGTATTAACTGCAATATGTGCAAAACTTGTATCCGCGCTGCCGCCATGCCAGTGCTTTGCCCCAGGAGGGCAAAATGCTACTTCTCCAGGATAAAGAATCTGCACAGATTCGCCTTCAATCTGATGATACCCAATTCCATCTGTTGCTATCAAAATCTGACCGCCCTCATGAGTATGCCAGTTATTAATCACTCCCGGATCAAATACAACATAATGAAGTTCCGGTGCTCCGGCTGCATTGTCTGCTCCGATCAGGGAAGAAACATAAACCGGTCCGGTGAAAGTATCTGAATTCATAGCAGTCCGCGCACGCTCAAACATAAATTCATTATCAGGTGTTACAGTACGTTCTGAATATTCTTCTGCATTCAGGTTTTGATATTCTTCATCTGTAACCACTTCTTCTGAAACATTTTCTTCCGGTATATAGCTGGAATCAAAAATAACAATTTGAGAAAACCAACTATCTGGCGCCGCACCATGCCAGTGTTTTACTCCGGGTTCAATATTAACCACATCACCTTTTCTTAAAATCTGCGCTGGTTTTCCTTGCTCCTGGTAGTATCCGATTCCACCTGTTACCAGGAGAATCATACCTCCATGGCTATGCCATCCGCTTCTGGATTTTGGCTCAAAAGTGATGTGGTTAGTTGCTGGAAAATGATAGGTCTCATCATTTTGAACCATAGATTCTATATAAACCGTTCCGGTAAAAGATGGAGAATTTATTTCCTGCCCCAGTTTGAAAGGAATATCTGTTTCTGCCTGCTGCGTTATTTCTGTTTTTACATGACTGTTATCAATTTCTTCCGCATGAACAGTTATACTTGTGGAAAACAGTACTGCTGCCAATGCGCAATAAATCTGTTTATACATATTCGCACCTCCAATGTCTCTATATGAACAAGTATAATAAAAAATAACAACATCAGGAAGATTCACTTGGTTTTGCAGTTTAAACCATTTGGTATATACCACATAACTAATAGAATCTTCAAATTTCTTTTCCAGCATTATATAATAAAGAGGTAATAAGAAAACAATATGAAAGGAGTAACAGATACTATGGAATATGTAACACTTTCAAACGGTGTCAAAATGCCGATCATGGGCTATGGCGTATATCAGGTAACCAAGGATGAATGTGAAAGATGTGTTCTGGATGCATTAAAAGCCGGTTACAGAAGCCTGGATACAGCCCAGAGTTATTTTAATGAGGAAGAAGTTGGATCTGCAATTGAAAAATCCAGCGTTCCCCGTGAGGAAATCTTTCTTACCACAAAAGTATGGGTTGAGCACTATGGATACGATGCCTGCAGAAAATCTGTGGAAGACTCCCTGAAAAAACTGAAAACAGATTATCTGGATCTGCTCCTGCTTCATCAGCCTTTCTCTGATTATTACGGAGCATGGCATGCACTGGAGGATTTATATAAGGAGGGCACGGTACGTGCCATCGGTGTCTCCAACTTCTATCCGAACCGTCTTGTAGATATTGCTTCTTTTGCAAATATCCGCCCAATGGTCAATCAGGTCGAAACCCATCCTCACAATCAGCAGATCGAGGCTAAGAAATGGATGGATAAATACAATATTCAGATCGAAGCGTGGGCTCCATTTGGAGAAGGCCGCGGAGGTTTGTTTGAAGAACCTGTTCTGAAGGAAATCGGCGCAAAATATGGAAAAACAAGTGCCCAGGTAATTTTACGCTGGCATATCCAGAGAGGCGTTGTGGTAATCCCGAAATCTACTCATTATGAGCGTATGGTTGAAAACCTGAACGTATTCGATTTTACGCTTTCCGCAGAAGATATGGAAAAGATCACACAGCTGGATAAGAAAACCAGCTCCTTCTTCTCTCACTATGATCCAAATATGGTAGAATGGTTTGCAAAAATGGTGGAAGAGCGAAAGAACAACCACAGAAGTGAATCTGAGAAGAAAAACTGGTAACGACTAACAAATAAACCAATCTGCATTTACCCCCTTCCCTAACCCGGATGAAATGTGTTGAACCACATAAATAAGAAAAAGCCTTATCGCAAGTAGCACGATAAAGCTTTCCCAAGCAAGTCCCGCCCACTGTCTATTACTTTTTACAATCGAAACAGTCGGCTTACTTGATTCGGTTAAAATCCTGTTTAGTACTTATAATCTGGCGCGAGCAGGCTCATCAGTGTACGGTCGTGTCCATAGACCAGCGTTGAGTTTTCATCCAGAATCATAGTTGCACCTGTTTCCCGGGTATAGGGCTCCCAGTCTGGAAGTCCCTCTGCTGAGGGCACTCCGGTCTTGGCAAAGTTTACCCATGCCTGGCTGACCTGGTCGGCAAATTTCTGGGCGGCACTGTCACTTTGCTTATGGTCAAACACAAAGGGAATTTCCGCTCCATGATAAGCACCCATTGGAGATTTGTCCCAGGTAAATACGTAGGCGTACACATTTGCGCCATTCTGGTCTGCCTTGTGGGACATGATCTTCAGCATAGGAAGTCTGATCAGAGTATCCACTTTGTTTGCATTTTTCTCAGCTTCATTCGGATAGGCCTCTTTAAAAGCCTGGATTTCTTCCTCACTTAAGGTTCCCTGATCACCGCCCATCATTCCGGTCCATTCGTTCAGATTGCTTCCGATCAGCAGCTCCACATCTTTTCCATTTTCCGCAAAAGAATCATCGGTTACCGGATTAGACGGCATATAATCTCCATCTACCACTGGTCCCCATTCCATTGCATACCCACTGTTTAATGGAGCCGGAATCTGGAATTTATCAGCGGTTTCCTGCAGTGCTTCCTGTGCTGCATCCTCCAGCTTGCTCCAGTCCATGGTCTGCAGCTGATCCAACTGATCTGCATCAATTCCAAGATTATCCAGAATTCTTTCGGTAAGGTAGGTGCTGGATTCCTGGCTGGCAAAGGTAACACCCATCGTCTCTGTGGCACCACTCTCTACAATCCCTCTTTTAAATAAGCCTTTTGCATAAGGGGATGTCATCATGGCAAGAACCTTCGCTCCGCCGCCAGACTGACCGAATAAGGTCACATTATCCGGGTCACCGCCAAAGGCCTCAATATTTTCATGGATCCATTCCAGAGCTTTTACAATGTCTGTCACTCCCGCATTTCCAGAATATTTGTATTTTTCGCCGTATGCAGAAAGATCCAGAAATCCTGCTGCTCCAAGGCGATGATTCACAGAAACAACCACCACATCTCCACTTTTGCTTAAATCTTCACCATTATACTGCTGTCCATTGGCAGACCCTGTGGAAAATCCGCCGCCGTGGAGCCATACCATAACGGCTCTTTTTTTGCCATCTGAAATGCCGGGTGTCCAGATATTCAGGTTCTGGCAGTTGTTGTCCGTTCCGTCCTGATTTCCGGCAGACATCCCAAGCATTCCGCTCTGAGGGGACATAGGGCCTGTGGAAGTCGCTTCCAGAATACCGTCCCACTCCTTCACATCCTCGGCGGGCACGAAACGCTCTGTTGCCTGTGCATAAGGAATTCCCAGATACTGGTAAATATCATTTTCAAAGCTTCCCTGGATCTGGCCTTTTGCAGTTTCCACAATTGCCGCATCCGAAGCGCTGGCAGCCTGGATCGGCGGCTGGTAAAAGAATCTTCGAATAATGAAAAATGCTGCAATTCCAATAATCGCAAGCAGGATCAAAACTGCGATCAGGATTTTTTTCCATAGCTTCATTTTCTTTTTGGATTTTGCCTGTGTGTCTTTTTTGTTTTTCATTTTATCAGTTAGACCTCCTTGTCTTGTGTCTGTCAGACGAATTTTTATTGTGATTCTTTAACACCATTCCAAGATAGTATCCGACAACAATAAACAGTCCCATAACTGCCATATAGTCCAGAATAAAAAATACCAATGGCTCTGTAAAATCAAAGAACACAAAGTGCATCTTCAAAAACAGATAGCTTCCAATATTTCGTTTGAGAAAGGCATAGCCTCCGTAAAGTGCGATCGCAGCAGCCAGAACACGGAATATATATTTTTTCCTGTCAGCAGGTAATTTTATATTTTTGTCCAGCATCCTAAGGAACATATTCCAGTGCAGCCCCAGGTGCAGGGACATCAGTACAAATCCCCAGTATGCACAAAGCATATGGACGCTTCTGGCCAGGTTTGCCACGCCTTTTACTTTTACAAAGGAAAACACATACTCGGACAGCAAAATACCGCTTGCCATGCTTCCCATCATGCAGACAAAGATCAATGCTGCCAGTATGGTCTGCAGGATGCGAAACGGACTGTATTTTCCCTTGCATAAATGAGCTGTCCACTTTCTGTTGAGAATATGATGCAGCACAAACAACAGAAACATGGCCACTCCGATCCACTCGTGGGCACTTCTTCCAACCAGCTCATAGGACATCAGAAAAAGCAGTGCTGCTGTCATCAAAATATCTGTGGCTATTTTTAATTTCATTTTAAAGCTCATTTTGTTTTCACTTTCTTTTGCAAATATTTGCAGCATATTAGAACTTTTTCAAATAGGATTTAACCTTTATTCCATATTGTCTTCCCAGAAGGAAACAGCATGATCCAGCCATCCTTCTGCTACAGTTCCCTCACCAAGGCCAAAGCCATGGGAAAGACCCTTGAACACTTCAATTTCCGCGTTTGTTCCATTTGCCTGGATGCGGCGGATCCGCTGCTCCATAGTTCGATAGGAGGCAATGCCATCACTGGTTCCCACGCATGCATAGGTGGGCGGCTCATAGCCAGTGACTTCCGAAAGACCTGTGTACTGCATGATGACAGCTGCCGACGTCGGATAATTCTCTTCGCCAAACATAGCGGTTCCGTAAGTTCCGACCCACGCTGCCATTCTTGCCCCTGCCGATCCTCCCCACAGGGAATAATCGGAGGTGTCTACCTGAAGCTCATCTGCATGAGTAAAAATAAACGCGATTGCCCGGGAAAGATCTTCGCAGGCAGTCTGCGCTCCTGGACGATAAATTAAAGCAAAGGCATTATACCCTTTTTTCGCCAGTTCCAGGGCATGGGGAAAACTGTCATGCATGCCCGCTACATACATAAATCCGCCGCCTGCATTTAATACGGCAAATTTCTCTCCCGGATTTCCGCGAAAAAAGAAAAGTCCGGTATCTTCTTTTGCAGGATCTTCTTTTTTCTCTTCTTCTGTATAAATATCATAAAAAATCTGGTTTCCATCTGCAGCCTGGTCATGGAGATAATTGGCAATTTCCACGGTTTTATCCGGATTTACCTCGCTGTACCACGGAAGGATTTCTTCCGTATCTTCCAGAGTCAGGTCGTCGTCAATCTGGATATCTACCGGGAAAATCAGGCGTCCGTAATCATCAAACACAGAATCACGGATCACCTCCTGTATCTTCGTGCTGCGGGTATATGCATTTTCACTGGTTTCTTCGGCTTCCATTTCACTTTCTGTTTCCGATGATAGCATTCTCATTTTGTTTTCACTGTCCTCCTTTTTTATGGAGTCTTGCTTTCCAGCTGCCCTGACTGTGCTAAAGCTGCACAGAACCAACATACACATTACGAATATACCCATAAAAAATTCGATTCTTTTTCCTGTCATTTTTACAGCTCCGCTCTTACATACATTCCTGGAAAATTTCCAGGATTTCTTCGTGTGTCATTTTTTTGTAGCTGCCAGGTGCAAGATTGCAGGAATCTGCAATTTCCTTCAAATCCACATTTTCCGGAATTCCAAGTTCCAAAAAGCTGGTGGGAAGGCCAATTTCTTTGATGAAATCAGCGAGGGCATTTACGCCCGCTTCTGCCAGCTGCTCATCTGTTTTGTCATCCTGCTGGATTCCCCATACATTTTTTGCAAAACGCACAAACTTGGAAATGCCGTATTTATAGATGTGTCTGTAGTAAACTGGATGAAGCACAGCCAGCCCGCAGCCGTGATTGCAGTCTGTGAATGCCCCCAGCTGATGTTCCATCTGATGACACTCAAAATCGCATTTTTTGCCCAGCTTGATGATTCTGTTTTCTGCCATGGTGGCATCCCACATCAGATTGCTGCGTGCCGTATAATCCTCTGGATTTTTCACTGCTGCACGAAGATTCTGGATCACATTTTTCATAAGTGCTTCCGAAATATCATCGGATACATTGCTTTCATTTGGCTCGCTGAAATAGGTTTCCATGATGTGAGATAAAATATCAAAGCTGCCGGAAACCATCTGCTTTACCGGGACTGTATAGGTGTATTCCGGGTCCATCAGGGCGAATTTCGGATTGCATTTTGGATAGTCCCGCCCTGTTTTGATTTTTAATGCTTCGTTGGTGATCACAGCTCCGCCGTTGCATTCGCTTCCGGTGCCTGCCACTGTGACGATCACGCCCAGAGGCAGCGGCTCGAAATCAATGATTCCCGGCTTTGCCCAGTATTCGTTCCAAATATCCTTCTGGCTGACAGCTGCGAGAGATATCGCTTTACAGCAGTCCATAACAGAACCGCCGCCAATTCCCAGTATCCAGTCTGCATGATTTTCCCTTGCAATTCCGGCGCCTTCCTGAACCTTTGCATAAGTGGGATTGGCCATGATACCGGGAAATTCGATTACCGTTTTGCCTGCTTTTTCCAGAATGTTCACTACTTCCTCATAAATTCCGTTCTTTTTGATGGAGCCGCCGCCATATGCTAACAGCACCCGGTCTCCATATTTACTGGAAAGACAGGAAAGATACTCTTTCACACACCCTTTTCCGAAAAATACTTTTGTAGAATTTTCAAAGATAAAATTGTTCATTTTCAAAGTTCCTCCTTCTGATGTATACCCTTTTCTATACTCTCTTTCATTATAGAAAAAGACACACTTTTCCAGAAGTCCCATTTGGTTTTGCAGTATAAACCATAAGGTTATAAGTCCCGGGTTCTTTCGATAGCGTCCAGCGCCTTTCTTACCTTTGAGGATGGATCCAGGGAGTACAAAAGTCCCAGAGGAATTCCATAATTCCAGTTTACCGGAATAATTTTCATCAGAGGATGAATGCTCTCCCAGCTTTTTACAGCAAGCAAAACATCGTTGCTGTTTTCACAGCGGTTGAAAGTTTCCATATTATAAAAATCAAAATCTACAATATGGATTTCTGAATGATGTTCCCACAGATCATCTCTCAGAATATCTATGTACTCACTCCATCCTCTGTGGATCAGCATAAGATTTTCGCCATAGAGATCCTGAATCTCCAGCCGTTCTTTTTTTGCCAGACGATGGTGAATGGATACCGCACAGCAAAAATCTTCACGGCAGACTTCAATTCCTCTGCATTTGCGCAGATCTAACAGAGTATCATCAAAAATTCCGGCAACTACATCAATGTTCTGTCCCAGGTTTCCAAGAATTTCCCGGGCGTTTTCCGGTGTGTTTTCAAATGGAATCAGCTGAAATTTAATCTCTGGGTAAAGCTCCTGGATTTTCGGAAAAAGTCCTACAAATATCTGTGGCGGTGTCATTGGCGAAATTCCCACACGTATGACTTCCTTATCTTCTCTCATTACACTTTCTGCTCTTTTTAAAGATTCTTTGCTGTATTGGATCATGTATTTGGCATCTTTATAAATGGATTTTCCGGCTTCTGTTATAAGAAGTCCCCTGTGAGTACGGTCAAACAGCTGCAGATTCAGGCTGCTTTCCAGAGAATTGATCTGCTTGATCACGGCCGGAGCTGTGATAAATAATTTTTCTGCTGCCTTACTAAAGCTTCCTGAATCTGCCACACACAGAAATGTTTCAAGCTGCGGATTATAAAGCATATGCTGTACCTCCTGTTCTTCGTTTTGCTGCCAGTCACGGTCTCACGAAGAGGCAGGCTTTGTTGTCCGATCCGTAACCCAACAGCAGATTCACAATGTATCAAGATCAATACTTTGTATGATTTCTCTCCGAAACTATGTTATAATTCTCATATACATTATATCTCTTTTTCCCATGGATTGTATCTCTTTTTCTAAAAAAAGTACAATGCCAGTTGCGAATACTACTATAAATATAATTAATACTAAAAGAGGTGAACATTATGATCGAACTTTATGAGCTTCGCCAGTTTGCTGCATTTGCCAAGACGGGAACCTTATCAGAAGCATCTCAGTATTTGCATCTTTCCCAGCCTGCGTTAAGCAGAAATATGAAAAAATTGGAATCTGATCTTGGTGTTTCCATTTTTGCAAGAACAAAGAACAAGATAGAACTAAACGAAAATGGACAATATCTTTTGTCACTTGTCCAAAAGATTCTTGCAGATACTGATTCACTAGCTTCAAAGGTACAGGAATTTGACCTGAAAAAGCGTACCATTACCCTTGGGCTTTGTGCCCCTGCTCCTATATGGTTTTTAGCACCGCTGATTGCAACTGTTTTTCCCAGTATGCCCCTTCAGTCAGCGCAGGATACCAATGACAGACTTCTTTTCGGCCTGGATCATGATATCTATCAGCTGGTTGTCCTTTATGAAAAACCCGTCGGAGATTCGTATTTCTACCAGGAGCTTGGAAAAGAATCCCTTATGTTTGCTCTTCCCAGGGAACATAAATATGCCACACGCAAAAGCCTGACTTTTTCTGATATAAACGGTGAAGCTATGCTTCTAATGTCCGATATTGGTTTCTGGAATTTTGTTACAGAGAAAATGCCCGATTCCAGATTTCTGATTCAAAACGACAGATTTAATTTTGTAGAACTAGCTCAGGCCTCTTCTCTTCCTTTTTTCGTTACTGACTTGACAGAAAAATACAGTAATTCTTCCAACACTCGAATCTGTGTTCCTGTTTCAGATAAGGAGGCAACGGTAACCTATTATCTTGTATGCAAAGCAGACAGCAGAGAACATTTTCAGACTTTATTTTCAGCTTTATACCAAAATTCACTCAGGATGTAAATCAGCAGAATACACATATATCTTGTTATCGCGGCATTTCTCAAACACGTTCATACAATTTCAACACAACAAGAAAAGCCTGCAATACCGTCCATTTCAGACGGTATCGCAGGCTTCCTTTACGCTACGACACGATAAGCACTATGTGCTTATACTATATATTTATAATGCGGACTTGCCGCGGGTGCTTCTTACTCCTCTGTTCCGTACAGAGTGATCAGCTTCTGCAGATACTCATATCTTGCCTTAGCCTCAGACTGGTTCTTAGCGAACAGTCTTGCAGCCTTCTCAGGATTCTGACGCTGTAAGGAGTTGTAACGAACCTCACCATTTAAGAATTCCTGATAATCTGTCATATCCGGTGCTTTGGAATCAAGGCTGAACTTGCTT
>ERZ826613.2743-NODE-2743-length-16429-cov-12.809393_pt1 | contig 16429 bp, 13 predicted proteins | sample MGYA00519925_ERZ826613 | MGnify/ENA primary metagenome ERZ826613 (study PRJEB31778, sample SAMEA3449236) | human gut metagenome | biome: human gut; feature: human-associated habitat; material: faeces | place: United Kingdom | collected 2010/2012 ... | reverse complement strand
CCCTGATGCCGCAGGCCGGTGTGGGCCTGTGCGCCTTTAAGACCACCGACCAGAAGGCCGAAGCCGCCGCCGTGTTCCTGCGCTGGCTCACCGAGCAGCAGCGCAATCTGGAATTTGCCGCCGACACCGGATATATGCCGGTGTCCAGCGCCGCCTTTGATGCCATTGCGGACTATCCGTTTGAGCAGCAGAGCTACCAGCGGCTGTACGATGTTTACAACGAGATGCGTCTCCAGAACACCCCCCTGTCCGAGCCGGGCATCGTGGGGTACCACGCCAAGGCAAAGGCCTTGTACGACAGCCTGCGCCAGCGCCAGAAGGACTACCCCCAGCGGCTTGCCAACGGCGAAACGCTGGAAGCCCTGACTGAGGAGACCTGGCAGCTGCTGTGTGACAATGCCTGAACCCGCAGCACAGCCAAAAAGGGGGAACTTTGATGCACTTTTTTGCCCGGCACCGTGAGAATATCCGCCAGAGCTCCATGAGTTCCCGGCTGCTGTGGCCCTGCCTGCTGCTGGCTGCGCTGCTGCTGCTGACCTTTGGCGCGGCGCTGTTCCTGTTTGCCAGCCTGCACAACACCAAAAAGGACACCACCCGCAGCCTGGAGATCCAGTATTCGGTGTTCCAGAACGATATGGAGCGCTATTTTGACCAGCTGGCGGTCATGGGCGTGAACCTCTCTGAGGATATGGGCGCTCTGGTGGACCGGCAGCTTGCCAGCCGGGAGATGACCTTTGACCAGCTGAACGACTCCCCCGAGGTGCTGAACGCGCTGGAGGAGGAGATGATCGAGCCGCTCTGCCGCAGCCTGCGCCGGACCAGCTGCTCCGGTGCCTTTGTGCTGCTGGATGCCACCGTCAACACCCGCATGGAGGGGGCCGGGTACTCCCGCGCCGGGCTCTATGTGCAGAAAGGCGGTGCCGACACCCCCACCGTGCCCCTGCTGCTCTACCGCGGCAGCGCCGATGTGGGCAAGACCCACAGCGTGATGCCCCACCGCAAATAGCGCATGGAATTCCAGACCGACCAGTTCCCGGACTACGACCGCTGGATGACCCCCGGCAGCACCCCGCTGTACCAGGCTTATACGCTGACGGAGCGGTTCAGCCTCCCCGGCACCTCGGAGGAGGTGCAACTGTTTTTGCTGCCCCTGCGGAGCCGCGACGGCACCATGTACGGGCTGTGCGGCTTTGAGATCAGCCAGAGCTTTTTCAAGCAGAACTTTGCCCAGCCCACCGGCTTTGACCACCTGATCTGCCTGCTTGCCCCGGCAGACAGCGGGCTGAACGCCAGCGCCGCCCTCAGCAGCGGCACCACCGGCGGCTACTTCCACGCCCCCCGGGACGTGCTGGTGCTGCGCAGCATGGGCGGCAGCCTGACCCAATTGATCGGCTCCGACAGCGCCTATGCAGGCATCTCGGAGCTTTGCCGCCTGAGCGAGAACCAGTCCTACCGGCTGGCCGTCTGCATCCCCATGACGGACTACCGCAGGCTGATCTTTTCCGGCAACCTGCAAATGCTGCTGATCGGCCTGTTCATCCTCTTTTTTGTGGTGTTCTGCTGCATGTACTTCCACCAGCACATCCTCTCGCCTGCGTTCCGGCAGTTTGAGGAGGACCGGCGGGAGTCCCGGCGGCGGATGGACGAGCTGCAGATGGAGCGCCAGCAGATGCAGACAGAGCTTTCCCGGCTGGCGGACGTGTGCCGCAACGAATCCGTCCCCGATGCCTTCCAGACCTTTCTGGAGGGCATCCCCAACCTGACAAAGACCGAGCGCCGCATCTTTGACGGCTATGTGGCCGGGCTGCGCTCCCGGGAGATTGTGGAGCAGCTGGACATCAAGGACAGCACCCTGCGCTTCCACAACAAGAACATCTACGAAAAGCTGGGGGTCAGCTCCCTCAAGCAGCTGCAGCAGTTTGCCGCGATCCTGAATTCCGGCGGCAACAGCGCCCCCGACTCCGCCCCGGACGAAAGCGGCCCGAAGAAGGCCCGCTGAACCGCGCTCCCGCGCCCCAGCTTTCGCTGAAAAGATGCAAAAAGAGCCGCCGCACCTCACACAGGTGCAGCGGCTCTTTTATATTGATTCTAGGTTCCGGACGCTCCGGGGACGCTTCCGGCAGCTTAGTACAGCTTTGCGCCGGCAGGGATGTGGGGATCCACCATCAACAGGTGGAGGCCCTCATGGCCGTCCTCCACCTGTGCCGCCAGTTTCAGCACATCTACCACATTGGTGACCTTCTTGGCAAGGTTCGCTCCGACATATTCACGCATCATCTCGAAGATCTCACACCGCAGGGGCATGGTGTCCACCATTCTGCCGTTCTCCCTGCATGGATTTCCTGCCCCCTCTCGGCGGCGTTTCCAGGCTCTCCCTTGCGGGGTCATCGCCGGGTATCCCATGCAGACGGTCATGCGGTTTTCAAGGTGCGGTGCTGGATCTGGCAATAAAAAATCGCCACACAACAACCTGAACCTAACCATCCCTTCCGGGATGGCCTTGGTTCGGGTTCGTTATGTAGCGATAAGAAAGTCAAAAACTTGCGCCGACTCCTTCGGGAGCCGAGCTGGAACTCTAAGATAAATATGTTATATTAAATTGTTGGGATAGATTACCACAAAAATCGAGCCGTGTCAACGTGAACTTGTCGGGGCAAGGCCCCTCCATCTTGCTGCGCAAGACCGTTCTGCCGCTTAAAAGCCCCACTGGGGCTTTCATTGCTCTGCTGCGCTACGCAAACGCGAACTTTTGAGAACGCGTCACTTTCGGCAGCTTGCAAGAAAAGGCGAGGAAAACTTTGGCAAAAAGAGAGAGGGCTGGACGACGCCTACCCTCTTGACAAAAAGTAATCTGGCTATCCGGTTTTTAAGAATCGTCCATTCTTTAAAGAATTGTCCATAGACAAATCTGCAAGCAGCCTGTAAAATACTTTGCAGGTAGTCAAAGCTAACCTCGAACCACTTGAGAAGGTAATTTCTATATGAAAAAGACACGACTGACGATCATTCTATTGATGATTCTAACGCTTGTTTCTGCAATTATTACGCTTTGCATGGGAGCAGTCCGCATTCCGGTACAAGATACACTATCGATCCTGCTTCGGCACCTGTTCGGGACAGACACAGGCACCTCGGTATCTTTGGCATTTGAACAGATCGTCTGGCAGATCCGAATGCCCCGAATTATTCTGGGCTTTCTGGCCGGAAGCGGGCTGGCGCTCTGTGGCTGCGTGATGCAGGCAGTTGTCCAAAACCCAATGGCAGACCCATATATTCTTGGTGTGTCGGCAGGCGCAACGCTGGGAGCCACTGGTTCACTCTTTTTAGGGCTGGGCGTGATCTCCGGCTTTTGGGCCTTTGTAGGAGCAGGCGGTGCCTGCTTTCTCGTATTGGCCCTCTCCTCGGCGGACGGTAAAACCACCTCGGTCAAACTGATTCTCTCCGGCATGATTGTCAATGCACTGCTGACAGCATTTTCCAACTTTATCATTGCGGTAGCAGGCGATTCGGACGGTATGATGTCCATCAAGTTCTGGACGATGGGCTCCCTGACCCGCGCCGGATGGAAAAACATCGGCCTTATCACACTGATCGTACTGGCGGCAGCAGTCTTTTTCCGGACGCAGGCGCAGACGCTGGATGGCCTGATGTTGGGCGAGGAAGCAGCTTCCACCATCGGCATCAACACCTTCCGGTGTCGGTTGGTTTACCTGCTGGTGCTCTCGGTGCTGACCGGTGCACTTGTATCGGTTTGCGGCACTATCGGATTTGTGGGGCTCATCATCCCGCATGTTTCCCGCGCCATTGCCGGCACAGCCCACCGAAAACTACTGCCGATTGCGGCATTATCCGGCGGACTGTTCATGCTTTGGGTAGATGCCATCGCCCGCAGTCTGATTCCCAACACCGAGCTGCCTGTGGGCATCTTCACCGCCTTGATGGGTGCGCCGTTCTTCGTCTATGTGATGGTGCGTAAAAAATATGGATTTGGAGGCAATTGAATGAGACTGGATGCGAAAGACGTAAACATTTCGATTTCCGGCAAACCAATTGTACAGCATCTCTCCATTGAGGTGCCGGACCGGAAATTCTCGGCCTTGCTGGGTGCCAACGGCAGCGGCAAGACCACTCTACTCCGCTCCATCTACCGCACACAAAAGATGGACAGCGGCATCGTTCGTCTGGATGACGAGGACATCACACACTTTCCCGGCAAAAAGCTGGCGCGGAACATGGCGGTGATGGGACAATTCAACCAGATCAATTTTGACTATACCGTGCTGGACATCGCCCTGATGGGACGGTATCCCTTCCATTCCTTGCTGGAGCAAGAACGGGAGAGGGACTACGAGATAGCTTTGGAAGCACTGGACAAGGTTGGTATGAAAAACTACCGTGACCGTAACTTTCAGTCTCTCTCGGGCGGCGAAAAGCAGCGAGTGGTTCTGGCCCGCGCGCTGACCCAGTCGCCCAAGATCCTGATCCTAGACGAACCGACAAATCATCTGGATATCCGTTATCGGTTAGAAATCCTTTCAATCATCAAAGATTTGCAGATCACGGTCCTGGCAGCGCTGCACGATCTGAGCCTTGCAGCACAATTCTGCGACCACCTCTATCTGATGAAACAAGGCGAAATTGTAACGCAGGGCCAGCCTCAAGCGGTGATAACCCCCGAAAATCTGCGCCGAATCTTTGATGTAGAAGCCTGTGTGTACCCCAGCCCGATCAACGGAAAACTGATGATTCAATATCTATAACAAAAACGCGGGAGTACCCCGCAGAAAGAGGAACCTTTATGAAAAAGAAAACCCTGAGTGTTGCTGCCGCGGCACTGGCAGCCGTCATGCTGACCACTGGCTGTGGTCAGACCGCATCTTCTGTGGCATCGTCTGCTGCCGCCTCCTCTGAGATTGCTTCGTCTGTTGCCGAGAGCACCGTCTCCGCCGAAGAGACCTCTTACCCCCTGACCCTGCAGATTTATGACGCTGATGGCAATGCTGTGGATATGACCTACGATCATGCCCCCGAAAAGGTGCTGTCCACCCAGTTGTCCATGACCGAGCTGCTCATTAAGCTGGGGCTCAAGGACAAAATTGTCGGTGTGTTCGATAATGACAACGCCCTGAAAGGCGACATCGCCGATGAAGTTGCTTCGCTGAACAGCCTTGGCGATAAGAAGTCTGTTTCCAAGGAGACTATCCTTGCCACCGAGCCGGATCTGATCCTTGGCAAGGGTCCTCTGATGTTCACCGAAAGCAGCATTGGCACCGTCCAATCCTATCAGGAACTGGGCATTCCCGTCTATACCGAGTTGGCCAGTGCTTCCACTGACCAGGCTCTGGACAACATCGTAGAAGATGTGCGGAACATTGGCGAGATTTTCAACGTGCAGGAGACTGCAAACGCTTACGCTGACGAGCTGCAGGAGAGAATCGACGCGCTGATGGACAAGGTCAGCGGCCAGAGTGGAGAGCCCCTGAAGGTTCTGTTCATGGCTGGCTACGCCGATGGCACCTTCGTGGCCTTCAATTCCAAGATGAGCAGTTGTATGCTGAATGCCCTGAACGCTGAAAATGTTCTGGACAAGGGCGGCAACGGCCTGACGCTGGAGAATCTGGTCTCCATGAACCCGGATATCATCGTCTACGTCCGCGCAGACCGCTTTGGTTCCACCGATGCCGACGCGGTGGAGCAGCTGACCTCCAACGCCGTCGTGCAGGAGGTTCCCGCCATCGCCAACCAGAAGGTCATCGAGATGGATTATGATGACGTAATGGACTACGGTGCACGGGTCATCGATTCTGCTGAGACCCTGTACAACTTCATGTACAGTGCATCTTAACGGAACCTGAAATCAAAAATTTCGGTTATGGCAGAATACGGGTGGGCGGAAAGCCCATCCGTTTTTTGTAAATGCGGCTGAAATAACAGGCATCTCGGTAGCCGACCTCATGAGCGGCCTGTGTCACAGTGTAGTCGCCGGAACGCAAAAGCTCAGTGGCTATTCGGACACGATAATTGATGAGGTAATCGATGGGGCGGATGTTTTTGTACTTATAAAAGAGATAGCTGACATGTCCAGCTTTCTCATTGACCTGCTCGGCCAGTGCGTCCAGCGTCAGCGGCTCTGCATAGTGCTCTGCGATGAAATCCAGCAGGATGCTCATGATTTGGCTTTCATTGTAAGTTTCCTCGGGCTGAAAATCTGCAAAAATCTGGGCGAAGAACTCTTCTGTCAGCTTTTCTTGCTGGTACTGGCTGCGGATGTCAGCGTCCGGGTGGAGCTTTAGGATCTGCTCCAGAATGGAAAAGGTCTGTTCCGGATTTTTGAGCTTGTGGGAGAACAGCAAAGGCCGGTCGTTTTCGTAGTACATATTGATGTAGTGGAAATCCTGCTCGCCCAAGGCCGAAATGGTCAGGGTCTTGTCGGGACATCCGTGCAGGAATAGTCCTCGCTTGGCAATGAAGGGTTCGTGCTCAAATGAGAAGATGGCCCGACCCGACACCGGAACAATCAGTGCACTTTTCAGGGTGCGGTAGCTATTACTCTCACCAGCGTGCAGGGTAAAGCTGCGGAAGCCGACAGACTCGATTCGGCCCTGATTGTATTCCTGAAATAAAATTTCCAGCGGATTAGGAAGCGCGGATATTTGATTCATTGGGAGCTCCTTTGTGCAAAAGCGGTTAGTTAATGCTAATATAGCACAAAATGCTACCGTTTGTCTATGTGGGGAGCACCCCACACTGCGTAATAATTGACAAAAAAGGGTGGTTATGGATGGATATTCTAAACCTCGGTTCACATCGAATTGGAGCCCGGTTCCCGGAAAAGGGACTGCGCAAAGGCAAAAATCCTGCAATCCTACTCAACGATGGGGAACTGATTGAGCAGTTGAATCTGCGCACGGAACGAGCAGTGTTGGTGGGGGTATACCCCAATAACAGACTTTCAGAGTATACCCCGTGGCCAGAACCGGCTTTTCGACCGGGCACACCGGATTTTGGCGGGCAGCTAGGACAATATCATCGAGAACTGAACAACGAAATTCTCCCGGCGCTTATAGACGAATACGCCCTTGACACGGAAAAACTGGCGTATGGCGGCTATTCGCTGGGCGGTCTGGCTGCAACCATGAGTCTCTGGGAAACAGATGCCTTTGCTGCAGTATTTTCCCTCTGTGGGTCGTTCTGGTATCCGGGTGTTGCCGATTTCATAGAGGAACATGTCCCCAAAAACTACTCCGCACAGGTTTATCTGCAAAATGGTATCCGGGAGGGCGAAGGCCACAACAACCGTCTGTGTGATGCCTATAGCTACGCCCAACGAGTCCACACTGCCCTGCAAGCGACATGTGGAGCTAAAACTGTGCTGGATGACTACGGCCATCATGACCGGCAAAGTGAGCGTCTTAACGCTGCACTGCGTTGGGTGGAACGTGTGCTATGAATCATTGGCGTAAATTTTGGCGTATGCCAAATCAGGAGTGTTTGACACTTGCCAACGACAAATTGATTTAACCACAGGAGAAGTTGCCTGTCAGCATAAAATCTCTATACGAAACAAAAAGCGGCAGCTACGTTGTTTTTCGCAACATAGCTGCCGTATCTTCGTTTTGGGAGTTCGGTGTAGCCACTACACCAATCCACCTATTCGATTCTTACACCACACCGCTTTGTAAGGCTCCTTTTCGAGAAAACGTCCCAAAATTGGTGTAGTTGTGGTGTAGTACCGCAGATGTTGCCTGAAATCTGTTCAAAATTTCATCGTATCTGCGTTTTAATTTTGTGTTTTACTGCTCAATTGGCTTCATCGTGGGGAACAGCAGAACATCGCGGATGGAGGCGCTGTCGGTCAGGAGCATGACGAGACGGTCAACGCCGAAGCCGAGGCCGCCCGTGGGGGGCAGGCCGTATTCCAAAGCGGTAACATAGTCGTAATCAACCTGGGCTTTGCAGTTGGGCTCGATGGCCTTGCGCTCAGCAACCTGGCGCTCAAAACGTGCTTTCTGGTCGATGGGGTCATTCAACTCGCTGAATGCGTTGCCATACTCGGTGCAGTCAATGAAATACTCAAACCGCTCAGTAAACGCCGGGTCATCGGGCTTGCGCTTGGCCAGCGGGCTGATTTCGACAGGATAATCATAGATAAAAGTAGGCTGGATGAGCTTATCTTCAACAAATGCATCAAAGAACTCTGCCAGGATCGCACCCTTGGTCGGAACTTCGGGCAGCTCCACATGGTGCTCCTTAGCAGCGGTGATGGCATCCTCATCGGTTTTCCAGTCATTGAAATCAACACCGGAATACTTCTTGACGGCCTCCACCATGGTTAGGCGCTCCCAGTGGCCCAAGTCGATCTGCTTGCCCTGGTAGGTGATCTCCATGCTGCCGCAGACCTTGAGAGCCAGGCGTTTGTAGAGCTCTTCCACCAGATCCATCATGCCGTGGAAATCGGTGAAGGCCTGATACAGCTCGATGCTGGTGAACTCCGGGTTGTGCTTGGGGTCCATGCCCTCGTTGCGGAAGATGCGGCCAACCTCGTACACGCGGTCCATGCCGCCCACGATCAGGCGCTTGAGGTACAGCTCAGTCTCAATGCGCAGCACCATGTCCATGTTCAGGCTGTTGTGGTGGGTGTAGAAGGGGCGGGCAGAGGCACCGATCTCAAAGGGGGTCAGGATGGGGGTATCCACCTCCAAAAAGCCCTTCTCGTCCAGATAGGCGCGGATCTCCTTCAGGATCTGGCTGCGCTTGACGAAGGTATCCTTCACCTCGGGGTTGGCGATCAGGTCCACATAGCGCTGACGGTAACGCATCTCGGTATCGGTCAGGCCGTGGAACTTTTCGGGCAGGGGGCGCAGGCTCTTGGCCAGCAGGGTCAGCTCGGTGGCACGAACGCTCAGCTCGCCGGTCTTGGTGCGGAACACCTCGCCCTTGACACCGATGATATCGCCCACGTCCAGCTTCTTGAAGGCAGCATAGGCCTCCTCGCCCAGCTCGTCGCGGCGGACATACAGCTGGATATCGCCCTTGTCATCGCGCAGGTGGGCAAAGCTTGCCTTGCCCATCACGCGCTTGGACATCATACGGCCGGCCAGCGCGACCTGCTTGCCGCTGTCGGTCTCGTTGGGCAGCTCCTTGAACTCTTCCTTCAGGTCGGCAGAGTATGCGTCCTGCGGGAACTTGGTCAGGGTGAAGGGGTCGTTTCCGGCAGCCTGCAGGTCGGCCAGCTTCTGGCGGCGCACCTGCACCTGCTCGCTCTCAGACAGGCCCTGAGCGGGGTTTCTCTTTTGCTCTTCCATGGTTTCCTCCCGTTCAGGCTCAGTTTGCGGCGTGGGTAATGGCCAGCACTTCGTACTCGACGGTCTGGCCGGAGGGCAGCAGGACCTCAGCCTTCTCGCCCACGGCCTTGCCCAGCAGAGCGTGGCCCACGGGGCTCTCGTCGCTGATCTTGCCGTTGATGGGGTCAGCCTCGGTGCGGCCAACGATATCGTACTCCTCGGCCTCATCATCGCCGATCATCTTGATGGAAACGTGGGTGCCAACAGCAACGCTGTCCACGCTCAGCTCGCTCTCGTCGATGATCACAGCGTTCTTGACCATCTGCTCCAGCTCGGTGATGCGGTTCTCCACCAGACCCTGGGTGTTCTTGGCTTCATCGTACTCGCTGTTCTCAGAAAGGTCGCCGTGGCTGCGGGCTTCCTTGATCTCCTCGGCCAGCTCCTTGCGGCGGACCGTCTTGAGGTATTCCAGTTCGTCCTGCATCGCCTTCAGGCCGGAAGCGGACATCTTGATTTCTTGTGCCATTTTGGATCTTCTCCTTGTCTATTGGATTGACGCAGCCGCAAAGCCGCGCACGAATGCTATTATGACTGTTCTATTATAATAGCAAGCCGGGAGCTTGTCAATAAAAACCACGGCGCTAGAGCGGAAAAAGCGGCGGTTTCGGCTCCCGCCCCTATGCAGAAGCGCCCCACCGGTTCCCCGGCAGGGCGCTTCCACAGGTTATTTGGGAATAGAGAATGGTTCGGTTGTGGGGGCAACCCCCCAGTCGCTTTCAGCGACAGCCCCCGCTAATAGGGGGGCCCTTGGCATGGCGGATAGTTTCACCTTTTTGCCAAGGCCGCCCCTATTAGGGGCGGTGGCATCCCGAAGGGATGACGGTGGGGTTTACTTTTCCTGTGCCTTATTCCACACGCGGATCACTTCAACACGGCTCACGGAATCGGTATCCACATAGGTCTCGCCGTTGTCCTTTGCGGCCTTGAGCAGATCGTTCTCCACAGCCCAGGCAATGGCCTTCTGGGGATCGGTGGCATCGGCGGGCAGAACTGCGGCGGGTGCGGGCTTACCGGCATGGTTCCACACCAGCAGGGCCAGCTCGGCACGGTTTGTGGGGATGGCAGTACCAGCGGGCAGAGCGGTTTTCAGGTACAGCTCCGTGCCCAGCTGGTAGCCCTGCCATGCCAGAATGGCGGTGCCAGCAGCGGCAGTACCGACCACGGCGGCGGTGCCCAGAATATTGGGCTCGTCCTCCTCAATGGAGGCATCCTTTGTCATGGCTTCGATGGTCATGCCACCGGCAGGCATCTGGAACTTCAGGGGGTTGTTCTTGACATCCACATCCAGCGTTTCATCGGTGGTAATAGTCCACTGGTCAAATGCAACGGCATCGCTCTGGCTGGTGTAGGTCACGGTCACGTCAGCTTTTTCGGGCACTTTGGCGATCAGCTCGCCCTTGTCGTTCTTCTCAGCCTTGATCTCTTCGTCACCATTCTTAATGGTAACATCAGCATTCTTGACGGTCAGGGTGTAGAGCTTGGTTGCAGGGGTCAGTTCGGCGGCCTTTTCGACAACAACGATATCCGTGCTGCACTCACTCACAATCTTGTCCCCATTTTTCAGGACAATACCAAAGGTATGCGTACCGGCCTTGCCATAGGTTACATCCAGCTTGCGATTCTGGCCCATCAGCTCGGAAATGGTGTATTCTTTCTTGTCCAGCACTTTGCCGTTCAGCATCACACTGGTAACATCATCATCGTAGGTCAGCGAAATCTTGATATTGTTCACATTTTGCTTGAGATCTTTAATATCATCGCCGGGAGTAACCGTGACATTCACATCAGCAGGGGTGTTGACCAGATAGTTACTCTTGGAAACTTTTGCAGTCAAAGAGGTATTCTGATATTCATGCCACTTCGCATAAAGAGTTGTATTACCAGTGATGGCCTGCTTATCATATTTGGTTTTGAAGTTTTCATCCATATACCAGCCATCAAATACCCATTCGTTGGTACTGTCGCTCAGCTCAGGCAGGCCAGTAACAGAAGCACCATATTCAACAGGAGGCATAGCATCAGGCTGTTCACCATGCCCATTGTTGTTAAGGGTCACAGTGTACTTGTTCTTTGTCCACTTGGCGTAATAGGTTTTACCCGTTACGGGGGTAGTATCCTCGGTTTCGGTCTGGCATTTAGCGTCCTCATACCATTTTGCGGTACATCCAGCCTTGGTTACGCTGTCAAAACCGGTCTTATTCATGTCAACAATGCCGCCATCGACAACAAAGACAATGCCTACATTTTTACCCAACCCACTATCATTGTTGGTTGCTCTCGGATTTGCAGATTCGTCATTCACATAAATGCACACATTGGGATTAAGTGGTTGTCCACTCGTAGAAGAGCCCAGGCAACCGTTCATATAATGAATCTCGTCGCAACCTGTAAAATCAATCTTCTTCAAATTTGCACACTCACAGAAAGTTCGATTTCCAAGTTTTACGTTATTGGCTCTCACCGCAAAGGTTTCAAGCGCCTGTGCGTTACGGAAAGATGCTACCACAGCTTGTTTTCCATCTTTATCCTCATATTCATCTTCTGTGTAAGTATCAACATCGATGTCAACATGCTTCAGTGTAGTATTTCCAGAGAAAGCATAGGTATTTTCAGCTGGAATGTGCGCATCTCCGCCTGTTACATTCAATGTTTCCATACTCGGAAATACTGACGGTCGCACATATTGCAGGTTTTGGCCACAAACATTTACCGTTGTTATTCCAGCATTTTTAGAAAATATATCGTGCCAAAGACTCCCGTCTGTTTGATCTTCCTTACCACTCTTTAACGCACCTTTTAACTCAACTGCATTGATTGTGGTCACCGCAGGATCACTTCCACTTCCCCTAAAGGGATCTCCACCTGTACAAATGACTTCTGCACCATCCAGAATATCAAGTTCTTTGATGCCGCACGCAGTAAATACCTTTTCCCCTAATGTTACCTTGCCCCGAAATGTCAATTTATTAAGATTTTGACAAGCATAAAATGCAGAATCTCCAATGTTACTGATTCCTTCCGGCACATCTAATGTAGTAATAGCTGTCGAATAAAATGCGAAAGGTTGAATCTTTTTTACAGCACTGCCTAATGTAATATCTGTCAATTCTGTACATCCATTCGCAAAGCTTCTCGGTACTTCCTCAGTATTTACAATCAGTTTCTTCAATCCAGAACCATTGAACGCATTAGAATCCGTACCTCTCAAACCAATCTGAATACCATCTGTCAGCGTAAAACTCTCAAGATGAGGCATCTGCTCAAATGCACGGGCACCAATATACTTCAAATTGCTCCAGTTATCAAAATCAACTGTAAACTGTGTTCCACGGAACGCAGCACAACCAACGCCAGTAAAGCTACTGGGAAGCCACTTCGTCAGCTCTTTGCCGTCACCCAGTTTGGAGCAGAAATCAAACATACTGGTTGGAACATATGTACCAGTATACGTTCCACCATTCGTATCGTTATCCTTAAGGCTAGGTGCCGTAAAATTGGGTGCCCATTCAACATCCGTAAGTTCACTATCTGCGCGGTAGATGTAATCACCCAAATAGTTAATGCTTGCAGGAATATTTGTCTTGGTCAGTGCAGTAAGATTTCGGAAAGCATTACCACCAATACCGGTAACGCCCTCTTCAATTTTAACCTCTTTGATTACATTTGAAAAAGCTGCCCAAGGGCGGGTATCTTCCGTATTGCCGTACTTATAATCCGCCATACGGCCGGTACCAGAAATGGTCAGAACGCCGGTTTCCTTATTGAAAGCCCACTGAACACTCTTTTCCTGATTCTCTGCACCACAATAACCAGAGGTTTCTGCTTTGCTTTCGGTGCTATTCTTGCCAGTAACAGTGGTTGTCTCCGCAGTTTTGGTGCTCGTTCCCTCTGCAAACGCCGAAACCGCAGTAGCAGGCATCATGGAAACTGCCATGCTCACTGCCAAGGCGGCGCTGATCACTCGTTTCAATCTCATAAAAATCCTCCTTTTATGAATTATTCCCAAAATATAACCATGCCCGCACAAAGCAAAAAGAGCGCCGCACCGGCCAAATGGCTGGTACAACGCTCTGCGTTTTGTACTTTGGGAATCTACCGCCCCTTGAGGTGATGCCCATGTGCGGTATGGTTGAGAAAGTGCAGCTGGCTGCCATATTACAGGCCCTGTAGCTTTGCGTCGCAGCCTTTCGACTGGTTTGCCGATTCTTCTGTTTTCATGTGGCATCTTACACAAAAATCATAAAACTTTTTTTTTTTTGTCAATAACCCCAAAGCATCTTTGGTGAGTTACACAAAATCGACAGTGTTTGTATAACATTTTCGGATAGCAGCATCTCCCCGGGGAGAAGTGTTCCGTTTGGGAAATGATGGCGTGTTTCCTCGCTTTTTCGTTGAAATATGTCAAGTTTTATGATATAGTAGTAGTCGTTTTTACGTTTCACTCCCCTATTCTCCCTGCGGAAAGGAAGCTTCCATGAACCTGACAAAGCAGTTCTTCAAGTATGTGTCGCAGAATATTTTCGGTCTGATCGGCACATCGTGCTATATTCTGGCCGACACCTATTTCATCGCCCAGGCGGCGGGCACCGACGGCGTGACCCTGCTGAACCTCTGCCTGCCCATGTACAACCTGATCTTTGCCTTCGGCTCGATGATCGGCCTGGGTGCGGCCACCCGGTACGCCATCCTGCAGGCGCAGGGCGAGGCGCGGGCCCAGCGGTTTTTTTCCAACGCCATCCTCTGCGCCTGCCTGATCGCCATCCCGTTCATGCTGGCGGGCGCGTTCTGCCCGGGCACGCTCCTGCAGCTCATGGGCGGCGATGCGGACATCGTGGCGCTGGGCCTGAACTACACCCGCATCTTCCTGCTGTTCACGCCCTTCTTCATGTGCAACTACATCTTCTCGGCCTTCGTCCGCAACGACGGCGACCCGTCCCTTGCCATGGTGGCCACCCTGAGCGGCAGCCTGTTCAATGTGGTGTTCGATTACATCTTCATCTTCCCCATGGGGCTGGGCCTGCCCGGCGCGGCGCTGGCAACCGCCATCTCGCCGGTGCTCAGCATCGCCATCTGCAGCCGTCACTTCTTTCAAAAGAGCAACACGCTCACCTTTGTCCGGCAGGCCCCCTCGGCCCGGCTGCTGGTGCAGAGCTGCCAGCTGGGCATCTCCGGCTTTGTCGGGGAGCTCTCCTCTGCCGTGACCACCACCGTGTTCAATTTCCTGCTGCTCCGGCTGGCGGGCAACGTGGGTGTAGCCGCTTACGGCGTGGTGGCAAACTTTGCGCTGGTGGCAACAGCCATCTTCAACGGCGTGGCCCAGGGTGCCCAGCCGCTGATCAGCCAGTGCTACGGCAAAAACGAGATGGCCGGGGCAAAAAAGCTGCTTCTGCTGGGCTGCGGCACCGCGCTGGCGCTGGCGGCGGTGTTGTACGGTGCCGTGTTTGGCTTTACCGATACCTTTGTTGCCCTCTTCAACAGCGAGAGCTCTGCTTTGATGGCCGAATATGCCCACAGCGGTATGCGCATCTACTTCCTGGGCTACTTCTTTGCAGGCTGCAATATTGTTGCGGCGGGCTATCTGGGTGCGGTCAACCGCCCCACCGAGGCCACCATCACCTCGGTCAGCCGGGGCGTGGCCGCTATCGTCACCTGCTCGCTGATCCTGAGCGCCCTGTTCGGCATGAACGGCGTGTGGTCGGCCTTCCCCGCCGCCGAGGCCATCACGCTGGCCCTGACGGTGTTCCTGCTCAAGCGTCCGCAGTCTGTGCGCGGCTGAGCACCTCCACGGAAAAGAGCCGGGTGCTGCCCCGGCTCCTGAACATTTTAAATATACAGTGCCTGCTCCCGCTGGCTTTCCGCCGGGCTGAGGGGCCGTGCTGTCTGACCGGCCAAGGCCCGCCACTGTGCGGGGGATTGGCCGGTCTCTTTTTTGAACACCCGGCACAGGTAGTTGGCCCCTGAGAAGCCACACAGGCTGGCAATGACATCCAGCGTGTATTCCCGGTGCAGGAGCAGCCGCATGGCGGCTTCCACCCGCACGGTGGTCAGGTAGCGCCCCGGGGGCACCCCCACGGCGGCGGTAAAGGTGCGGACAAGGTGGCTCTTGGAGACTCCCAGCCGCTCACTGAGCTCCTCCACGCCGTACAGGCCAGCGTAGTTCTGGCGGATATCCTCAATGGCGGCCTCCACCAGCGGCGGCAGGGGCGGGGCGGCGCTGTCGGCCCCCGCAAGCTCACAGAGCAGGGCAAAGGCCAGCTGGCTGGCAGCCCGGCTGCGGGGTGTATCGGCCTCGGCAGCAAGGCGGCCCAGCAGCTCTGCGGCGGCGGGGCAGGTCTCGCCCCGGGCCAGGAACGGCAGCTCCGTCAGCCCGGCAAGGAACTGCACCGCCGCCTGCCCGGTCAGCTGGATGCAGAGCAGGTGGCTCTCCCCTTCCGGGGTCAGGGTCAACGGGGCGCGGCTCAGCACCAGATGGCCCGCCGCCGCGCTCTGGGGCGGCAGGATCAGTGCGCTGCCCGCCGGGGAGGGCGAGGCATCGGTCAGGCTGGCAGTGCATCTGCCGCTGGAGACCAGGCAGACCCACAGCCCCTCGCCGGTCAGGGTCAGGGGTTCTTGGGGCTGGATATCCCGCACCACGCCAAGGGCTGCGGTGCTTGTCCAATCATAAAGCAATATCTGACACCTCAAATCAATAAAATACTATTTTATATCACAAAGTTATCTGCTATTATAATACCAACGAGAGCGTGCACCGTCAAGGTGCCGTAACATAGAAAAATTTTAATGGAGGCAATGACCTATGGCTTCGATTAGCTGCCAGCACATCTACAAGATCTATCCGGGCGCTACTGCTCCTGCTGTTACCGACTTCAACCTGGAGATCCAGGATAAGGAGTTCATCATCTTCGTCGGCCCCTCTGGCTGCGGCAAGTCCACCACCCTGCGCATGATCGCCGGTCTGGAGGAGATCTCCAAGGGCGAAATGTACATCGGCGGCCGCCTGATCAACGACGTTCCTCCCAAGGATCGTGATATCGCCATGGTGTTCCAGAGCTACGCTCTGTACCCCCACATGACCGTTTACAAGA
>ERZ826613.2740-NODE-2740-length-16443-cov-5.269465_pt1 | contig 16443 bp, 9 predicted proteins | sample MGYA00519925_ERZ826613 | MGnify/ENA primary metagenome ERZ826613 (study PRJEB31778, sample SAMEA3449236) | human gut metagenome | biome: human gut; feature: human-associated habitat; material: faeces | place: United Kingdom | collected 2010/2012 ... | reverse complement strand
AATGCCTCTGTTCCTATCTCTTTTACACTGTCTGGAATCTCTGCTTTTTTTATTCCACTGCAATATTCAAATGTTTCTCTTCCTATCTCTTCCAATCCTTCTGACAGTTTGATTTCTTCCAGTCCACCACAATAAATAAAAGCATAATTTCCTATCCTTGTAATCCCACTCTCTATAACAACACTCCGTATCTCTTCTCTCCACCCATACCATGGCACTTCTGTACTGTTGTTATAATCACTCATCGCACCGCTTCCACTTATTCTCAGCTCTTTTGTCTCCTGATCATATGTCCACTGTGCATGTTCTCCACATTCCCCGGAAAGTTCATTACTTTTATCCACAATTTCATCTGCCGATTGTGGACTTTCTGTTGCTTGTTGTTCTACAGGCTCACTTTTTTCCGGTTCTGTTTCTTTCTCTTCGTTTTCGATACCGTTTGTAGTTTCCGCAGAAGTATCTTCCGATGTATCTTCATCTTTGGATTCCACAGTGCTTTCTTGTTTCGTCCCGGCATTCCCGTTGCCGCTCTCTGCCGCATACACGAATTCTCCATTTCCAACTACAATACTGATAGTCAGCAATAGTGCCAATATTCTCTTTTTCATCCACTGTACTCCTTTCCATTACAATCATCAGTCCAGTGTATCAATCTTTCCACACACATACCGTAAGATCATACGCAGATCCTGTATATCCACATTGCCATCTCCTGTCACATCTGCTACCAGTTTCTGATTTTCCGTTAATTCTTCTTTTCCACACACACTTCTTAGTACTGTCCGGAGGTCTTTAATATCTACCTCATTGTCTCCTGTTACATCTCCCCGTACAAAACTTGGAGTATTATCTTCAACCTTTCCAATTTCAACCGGATTTTCGGTTACATCCCATACACTTCCATCTGTTTTCAAAATAAACGTATGTTGTTTTTCATTTGGTTCATAGGATGTTGTCGTCCCTGCTAATATGTGACTCATTATAATCTCATTATCTTTTATCGCTGCATATCCTTCATTCTCTGCAATTACGGACAGTTCTGCCCAGGTACCTTCTGATGTATTAAGATAACTTCTTCTCAATGGATTTTCCAATGATGGGACTAACTGTTTATCTTTTTTATATACATGTCCCTCTTTATCCACCCAGTCTATATCTGCTTCCGATACTTCTGCTGGCATCATGTATTCTGCATTTTTCCCACAATATACTGCAGTATTATCTTCCGATTCTACAGGAATTGCCCATACTGAATCATCTTCTGCAATGCCTAATTTATAGGAATCATAATCACCCTCTACACTGTATTTTACCGCTGATACTTCTTTCAGTTTGCATTCTCCGATATTAATGTTATTTTCTGAATTTATGCATGACATTCCTTCATTCCATCCATCGGTATAAAATCCATCTCCTGAAATGGAATATCCGGCTTCACTTACATAATCCACTTTATCAGCTTCTAATGTACAGCCATCGAAATCCCATATACTTCCATCTTCTTTCTGGTATCCCCATCCAAATGTGCGTGTTACATTGTCTGATACCAATGTCTGATTTTCCTCATTTCCATTTGCATCCACTTCACAGCTGTACAGTTTTCCATCATTTTTCAAAACTGTTGTTGGAGAATTCAATTCCTTTACATTTTCATCAACCTGTACTGCTTCCGATTCGCCAATTGTCCATACCGTTCCATCATTTTTCAGGAACCATACTTTCGCCTTATTAATCATCGGTTCTTCTTCCCAGCTGCCATAAGAACGATAGAGTGCCTTTTGAACCTGGTCTGTTATCTTCTCTACTTCAGGAAATATCTTCCATAGCTCTCCGTTTTTTAACAGCATATAATCATGTTCTTCATTTCCTTCATAACCAGTTAATACATCTGGCTCCTCAGGCAGCTGCTTATTTATTTCTTCTGCTTTAGCTTCTGTTCCATATAATGCCATGAATGCAATACTTATTGCTGAAATTGTTATCCATCGTTTTATTTTTTCTCTTTTCATATGTCTCTCCTAATCTCCTTTTATATGTCCGTCCTAATTCCAATTATCAATCTTTCCGCACACATACCGCAAAATCATGCGTAGATCCTGTATATCTACTTTACCATCTCCTGTCACATCCGCCGCCAGTTCTTTTGTTCCATTCAACGTCTCCTTATCGCATACTATTCTAAGAACCGTGTGCAGATCCTGTATATCCACCTTGCCGTCTCCCGTCACATCTCCTTTAGCTATCTCTTCTTCTTTTCCACCAATCGTTCCTAATTCTGTCAGCGTATCCGTCATCTCATATACTTTTCCGTCCATCTGGATTGCTAATACAGATTTTTTCTTTTGTACTATATTTCCACTCATGGCCACAACATTGTCCAATATCTCTTTTCCATCCTTCAGCATTACATACCCCTGATTTTCTGCAATGGCCTGCAAATATATCGAAGTATCATAAGAATTTCTTCTATAACTCAAATATGTCAAAATCAATGGATTTTCTCTTGACGCCGCCTGTCGGTCTGCCTTTTTATAAAAATAACCGTTCTGGTCTATCCAGTCTACATCTGATGTCATCCAGTTACTAGGATCTATATCTTTCGGGTTGTCGCCGCAAAATGTGGCTTCCACATATGAATTATCGTTATCCCATTGCTCCTCGAACGCATATACCTTTTGATCTTCCGTAACTCCCAGTCTGTATGTATAATATTCCTTTGGTGACGATATTTCCTTTAATTTATAATCACCAACATTCACAAATGACGATCTGTCTGAGATGCATGAACCGGCAGATACTGATAATCGTGTACAAAAGCCCTCGTTTTTAATATAAAAGCCTGCATCACTCACATATTCCACCTGCTCCGCCGGAATGATACAGCCATCATAGTAATCGCCAATGCTTCCATCCGCTTTCACGAATCCCCAGGAAAATATCTGGCTTGCACCATCCGTAATTACAGAGCATTTTATACCATCTTCTTTTTCTCTTTCGTATACCGTTCCATCTTCTTTTAGATAAATCCTGCTGTTACTGTCAATGATTTCTTTTACATTCTCATCTATTTCCGTTTCTCCCTGAACTGTTTCTTCCCACAATGTTCCATCTGTTTTTAAAATCCATACTCTTTGCTCATCATTGGAAAACCATTCCTCTTCTGCTGTTTTCACATCATCCATAATTTTATCCACTTTTGGATATACCTGCCACAGTTCTCCATTTTTCAGAAGTATTACATCTTTCTGGTTTCCTGTATTGTATTCTGATAATACAGGAATTCTTTCATTTACCAAAAGATCGGATATTTTCTTATTATTTTCAGCATGAATCACTGTACTTCCCATAAATACACTCTCCAGACCTATCGCAACAGTTCCAATTAAAACAAGACTTTTTTTCATAATTTTTCCTTTCATTTGTTGATTTTCTATATTAATCTTTTCTCTCACCTACTATAAAGCTCTAATTTTTTACTTTACCCTTTTCAATTAATGAGCTTTACATTACTCTGATTATTCTTCTAAAAATGCGGAGAGTCATTCTCTCCGCATTTGTTTTTCTTTCAATAATTAGAACTTAAAGATAAAGACCAATTTTTTATAAAATCAAGTAAATTTATCTCTTATCCTTTTCACTAATTATATTTTTCCATAAATCTCTGTATAATAATCGCACACTCTGCACGGCTTGCATTTCCCTGTGGATCTAATTTTGTTCCATTATCTTTTCCTGTGATAATTTTACTTGCAACCGCCCACTCCATCGCTTCCGTTGCATACTTGCTTACAGATGCTGCATCTTTATATGAATCTAATTCCTTCGACTCTGATACATCATATCCTTTGAATTTTGCATAACGATACATCATTACTGCCATTTGTTCTCTGAGTATCTTATCTCCTACTCCGAAATTATTACTTCCGTCCGAATAACCTGTTACGATCTTGTTCTTTGATGCCCATAAAATGGCATTTGTATACCATTGTCCTGCTGCAACGTCTTTAAATGTCGGTACATATTCTACCGATGGCGCTTCATTCATTCTGTGAAGGATAACCGCAAAATGTGCTCTGGCAAGTGTATTATATGGACCAAATGTAGTTTCATTCAAACCTGTCATTGTTCCTGCTTTGTAATTATACACAACTGCATCATAAAACCAGCTGTCAGAAGGTTTTACATCCTTATATGGAAGTTCAAAACTATCTGTGTCCAGTGTTACTTTATCGTTTGCCAAGGCATTTCCTTCTGCATCTGTTACTTTAACATTGGAACTTCCTGCCGGGATCTTTGTTGCATTATCTATATCTGTTCCACTTTCTCCTCCGCGGAAATCAAAGCCTAAACTTCCTGTTGCTCCCTCTTCCGGATTTTCTTTCACTTTCAGTTTTACTGTGTATACAAGACCACCTGCATTATATGGTTTATCAAATGTTAAAACTGCAGAAATGCTTCCCGGGTCTTCTAAAAAGATTGGCAGTTCTGCTTCTTTACACACCGGCCCCTGTACTCCTTCGCCTTCCATGTCAAACATCTTCGTGTCATATGTAAAGTTTCCGGCAAACGATACGATATTCCCGCCTTCCGGTAGCCATAATTCTGCAGTGATTGTATCTCCCGGCTTTACTACAGCTGAACTAACTTTTACATCAAAATTCATTTTCTCTGCTGCCTGAACCGGCTGTACTGGCACTATTCCCACTAACATTGTAATTGCTGCTATTATCGCTGCAGCTATTTTGCTGATTTTCTTCATCTTTTTCTCCTCATTTCTTCCTGTTTGGTATAGAATCACTTTCTACATTATTCAATAGTAACATCCGAAAGTTTTTCCAGATATTCTTCTACACTGCTCTCCAGTTCAATAGATGGTTTATCATTAATCCGATACGCCAGTGCCGAAGAATTCTGTTCTCGTTTTTGAATTTTTTCTGGTATGTCCTGTATCTTATTAAGTATAATTTTAGTATCTGCAGTATTATCATTTCTGACTGCCGTATCCAGAGCCTTACTGAGATAATATACTGCCTGATTATAATAAATGGACTGATACCCGGCATTTTCCAGCATTTTATCAACATCTTCTGTAATTCCTTCTATATCTCCCTCCTCACACTTTCTACAGATTCTTTCTTCATACGCATCTGCAAACAGACCATTCTTTTTTATAATCCATTCTGCATCATTGGCTGTCCCGTCTTCATTCATACGTTCTTCCCTGATAATTGTATGGAACGGATACAACTTCACTGACAAATCATAATTCCCTGCATATCCGGCACCAAATGCAATCATAAAATATGTATATACAGCCCCTGTGATTACCAGGAGTGTTACAGCTATATTTTTATTCTGTAATTGGACTTTTTTAACATGTTCCAGATTATTATCTATACACATTATTCCAATACAGGACATGATTGTAAATTGCAGATCAAAATCAAATAAACTATGAAGAAATAAAATCAAAAGTATTACTTTCTTTTTTTTCTCTGTTTTTTTGGACAGTAACGTTTTAATAACGATTCCCACCAATATAAACATTGGTATCATTCCGGCATCAATACCTAATTGCAAGATATCATTATGAACGAATTTCGTCACATAATTTCCAGTCTGAAATCTTGGCTGTAAAAAGAAATATCCCATATAACCAAGACCAAATGGATGTTTTAACATAACCGGTATTACATCATACCAATATAGAAGTCTTCCATTCAGTGTACTCGAATTGACTGTCAGTTTTATCAGCCTTCCAATATCCAGCTTCAAAAGCAGTATTCCAACAATTGCTGCAGCCACTGCTGTTCCGAACATTATCCACAGTCTTCGCCTATCTCCCCGCTTCCGCAGGAAATGAATTGCTATAAATAATACTGCTATTACCATAACACTTCTGCTGCCTGTCCAGATTATTCCTACTGTTAAAATGATCGTCTCTGCAATTTCTTTTCTCTTCCAGTCATCTTCATACAGCAGAATCATCAGACCCACAACCAGGAATAATGCATATGTATTCGAATATTGAAATGTTCCTCCTAATCTTCCGGCACTATAGCATAATTTTCTTAATTCACTAAACGGATATAAGACGAATGAAAGCAATGCTGTAACAGATGCCACATCCGGTAGCGCTTTCCATATCGCATCTCTTGAACTATCTTCTATATTTTCCCATAACAATGCAAATACACATGGTACTGATATTTTTAATGCTCCCGCAGCTGCTACTCCCGGATCTAACGCCCATAAAACGGACATCATATACATCCCTGCAATCATATAGATTCCTATATTTTCCAATGATGTCCTTATGAGCAATTGTCTCTTTTTCGTCAATGCAATACCAAGAAAAATAATGCAAATGATACCCATGGCTAATGCTGAAAATACATAAAAGCCACCATACAGACACGCAGATAAAAGGATCCATATGAATATTGTCTTATTCTTATATATTTTACTCATTCTGTTATTACACCTTTCTCCGCATTTCTTTTAAAATATATATTTTATAATGCACTTTCCTTTCCAGAGACGTATCTGATTACTTTTCTAAGATCTTTAATATCAACTTCGCCGTTTGCATCAACATCTGCTACTGACTTCTGATCTTCATTAAATTCTTCTTTTTCGCAGATGTATCTGAGAATTGAACGGAGGTCCTGGATGTCTACTTCGCCGTCGGCATTTATGTCGCCTTTTGTCACTTTAGTGTTCAGATCTAGTACTTGTTCTGGAACACCATTTATATCCCAAATTGTCCCATCTGTTCGTACAGCAAAAATATCATAACCTTCCGCTCCCTCAATCCTAAATATTTCTTTTACATGAGTTAAAATCAAAATGTCATTTTTCAAAAAATTATAGTCTCCGGCAACACCATAATCTACCAGATGCCATTCTCCTTCATTTACATCATCATAAAGTGAGTCACGATCAACAACCACCGGTGTTTCCGGGGTTCCTATTTTTTTATCCTTAAATGTTCTCGCTAATCCATCCATTCCTATATAAATCTGATAATCAAATGACTTGATTTCTTTTACCTTATCTGCAACTAGTTGAATTGTACCTTCCTCTTTTACATTATAAAATTCTCCGTCTTTAGTCAGATAATAAACCATACTTTTACTGTATCCATCCTCAGTATAATAACCACGACTCGTATTAACTACTTCTGTTTTTCCTACATCAACCCAATTCTTTTCTTCCCAACTGTAAGATGTATTTATATATGTATGCCCATCTTTTGAAATATAAAATTCTATACCTTCTATCATTTTTGGTAATTCTACTGCATCTTCAATATTTTCTTTCTTATCTAATGATACATATCCTCCTTCTTCCAGAAGATATCCTCTAGAATTGAATTCTTTTACATTTTCTGCGACTTGTTCCAAGGTATTCGCTGCAGTTCCCTTTTTCACTTCTTCACGCTTCCATAACGTACCATCTTTTTTCAAAACATATAAAGTAGAATAACACTGTGCTACATGATCTACATAATTTACTCTTTGTATTTCATTCCATTCTTTTACGTCACTTATTGTAGTCGCATTTGTATCATAGATATCAATTAATTCATCCTTATCATTTAAAATATAACGCCCACTGAACTTCTTAACATCATTTGCAATCTTCTCAGTACCATTCCATAAACTATTATCATTTTTTAAATAATATGCATACTCAGTACTATCTCCTTCCGCATAAATCCAACCACCTACATAATGTTTTACATTATTGTCGATTTGTTTCTTTTCCGGATATAATTGCCATAATTCCCCATTTGTTCCTAATATTGTCGATTTGTTTTTTTCCTTAATTGTTGCTTCGCTATTTTCTTTTACATTTTGATTAGCCGAAATACCAGCTACCTTTACATTAATTTTATGTACACCGTCTCCACTTAAGTCAAATGTTGCTTCACCTGTTGCTGTCGCCAATATTTTATTTCCTTTAATCTGAATAATATTTTTGGTCTCTAAATCATTAACGTTTATTTCATCTTCATCAAAAATTTCACCATTTAAAATAAGGTTCCTTTGATCTCCTAATATCATATTTAGATTTGATTCAAATTTTGCAATCTTCCACTTTTCACTGGTTGGTACTCCGGTTTCGATCAAGTGTACACTCTTCAAATTTTTTAATTTTAATAGTGCAGTAATATCCGTCAAATATTTATTACCTGTCAAGTCTATATATTTCAAATTTTCTACAGATTCAATTCCCGTCAAATCCACTATTCCCTCATGCCCAAAATATATACTTGTTACTGTTTCTATTTCATTCTTACTTATATATCCATTTTTATCTTTGTCATATCTCCTCAGAAATTCTTTTTCCACTTTTGTATCATTAAATAGAATCATATCCTCTGGTGCTGCTTTAATTGTCACATGATATTTCCGTACAACTTCAGATCCATTATTTACAGTTATATAAGTCTCTCCTTCTGCTATTGGATTAAACCTTATATGATAGTATTTTGAACCATATTCTTCATAAGGTTGTTCTTCTAATACTTCCACTTTACAGATTTCTTCATTATCACTTTTAACCGTCCAATTTCCTGTTCCCGTATAAGGCTCATAAATTATTTTATTTTGACCAATATACACATTCATTTCTTCGCTTTGTACTTCTGCACTCTGAACTACTGTATCCTGTTTTACCATTCTTCTATTCTGCTCTTCATCAGTTTCCTCTACAGCATTACTGTTCTGACCATCTTCTTTTTCCGCACTCTGTTCTTGTTGTTTTTCCGTCTCCTCTGTCATGCTTTCTCCACTGACAACATCTGCTGCCCACGTAGTCTGTCCAAACAACAGACAACCGGTCAAAGCCAAAGCTGCTATTCTTTTTGCTCTCATTCGGTCTCCTCCTTACCATTTCTTTTTTATCAGAATTTTCGTTCTCTGTTATTACATCTTTCACTGCACTCCTTTTTAATATATTTTTATAATACACTTTCCTTTCCAGAGACGTATCTGATCACTTTTCTAAGATCCTTAATGTCTACTTCGCCATTTGCATCAACATCTGCTGCTGACTTCTGATCTTCATCAAATTCTTCTTTTTCGCACACATATCTGAGAATTGAGCGGAGGTCCTGGATGTCTACTTCACCATCGGCATTTACATCACCTGCTAACTTTTTCCCACTATTTAAATCCACTAACTTTTCAGGTACTCCTGTTATATCCCACAATGTTCCATCTGTACGAATCGCATATACTCTTTTTTCACCCCATTTTCCCAATAGTACTAATTCTTTTACATGATTCAATATAAAAATATCATTTTTCTTCACATTATAATCATTAGCTACTCCGCAATCTTCTAATTTCCATATATGGTCACTGCTCCCATTTAAATATACCGTTTGAGCAACCACTGGTTCTTCCGTAGTTCCACTTTTACCGTCACTGTATTTTCTCCATAATCCATCCGTTCCTTTATAATTTTCTCTTCCAAATTCCTGAACATCCGATGCTACTTTTTCAACTTTTGAGTCTGTGATTCTATACAACTCGTTTTCATCTGTCAGATAATAACATTCAAATTCATAATCATCTGTATAATTATAATCTGCCCTCTTAATATTAACCTTTCCTAAATCTATCCATTCTTCATATGCGCAAAAGTGTGTATGCCCATCTGTTCCGGTATAATATTGACAATATACTGGTCCTGTCGGTAAAGAAGCCGCATTAGACAAATTATTTTCTCCATCAAACGAAATATATTGTCCATTTTTACATAAATATCCTTCTTCCCCTAACAATTCCACATTTTCACTTATCTTTTCAGGTGCAGGAATTACTTCTCCTCTATTATTTTCTTTTCTTCTCCATAACGTTCCATCATTTTTCAAGAAAAAGATCCAATATCCGCCTTCCCTTAATTTGCTGCCATCTGAGTCTACTCCCGTATCTTGTTCTCCAACATGCTCGACCCAGGAAATTACATTCTCAACTTTAGGAACCTCTTCATTATAGATATCTATCAAAGTTCCCTTTTTATCCAATGCATACAAACCAGAAAATTTTTCCACATTCTCGGCCAGTTTCTGATCATCTGACCACAAACTATTATTCTGTTGTAAGTGATATGCATATTCTATGGTTTCCTCTCCCAAATATACATATCCGCCCACATAACGCTTTACATTTTTATTCAATCTTTTTGGTTCTGGATAAACTTCCCAAAGTTCCCCATTACTGCCTAATATCGTAGATTCCGCATAATCGTTTATCGATGCATCACTGTTTTCGCCCACTTCTTGTTCAGCCGGTATTCCCTTAACTTCAACTGTAATATTTTTTGAATTATTTCCTGCTGTAATTTTTAATAATTCAATTCCCTTTTTCTCAGCAAATACTTTGCAGCCATCTATTGATACAACATCATCACCATTTACTTTTTCTATAACACTTTCTTCATCATCAAAAATTTTTCCATTTATAACGCAGCTTATTTTATCACCCAGAGACAACTGCATTTCACTGTATATATTTGCTAATTTCCATTTGTCATCTGTTGATACACCTGTTTCTCTCAAATCAATATCTTTTAAATTCTCTAATTCTGATAATACATGTACGTCTTTTAATTCTTTATTTCCTCTCAGATCTATACTCTCAAGATTTTCTGCATATTCCAATCCACTTAAATCTGTAATATTACTATCACTTATGTACAGATTTTTCAGTTTTAACATTTCACTTTTACTGATATAGCCATCTTTATTTTCATCAATTCCATCCCATGTATTCAGCAATTTTGCTTCTAGATTACTGTCTTGAAATACAATTGCATCTTCTGGTCTTTCCTTAACTGTCACATCATCGCCATCATCGCTTTGAACAACAGTCTGTTCGCTTCCTGCATCCTCTTGTTCTGAATTATCTACCGTCTGCTCCTCCTGCGTAATTTCACTCTGCTCTTTTTCTCCTCCTGTTCCTTCAGCCCATGCAGTCTGTCCAAACATTAAACAGCCCGTCAAGGCTAAAGCCACTACTCTTTTCCCTTTCATTTGGTCTCCTCCTTAGTTTTTTTCTTTTTTATCAGAATTGCCAGTATTCCTGCAATTACGATCATTCCAACAATAACTTTTCTTATTTTATTAACACTGTAAGACTTCTTTTTTGTTTCTCTCTTTACCTTGTTTACCGTTTTTTCCTTATTTGTCTCCTTATTTTCTTTTAAACCATTCTTCGTTTCTTCTTTTGAAGTTGCATTTTCTTGTTCAGATACATTTTCTTCCTGTTCTGTCTGAGCTGTATTTTCTACACTCTCTGCACTCTCTGCACTGTCTTTGCTTTGACCATCAACAATCTTCTGAAATTCCTGATCTACTCCGGTGGCTGTTCCGGCTATCGTATTGCTTTCTTCCGTATTATCAATGATTTCATCAATTTTCATTCCTATCGGAAGCTTATCTGTACAATCTTTTTTTAATTTGAATTCAATGTTTACAATCTCTCCATCTGCTTTCACTGTATCCGCTACAACATATACGATTTTTATAAAAGCTTTGTCTTCTTTGTGGTTATAATCAAACAGGCTATTATTGTCATTCTCAATCAGTTTTCCTTTATTTAGTCCCACAAACTCCAAAGCTTCCTTATTATAATATACAGATAATTCAAATCCACCTACTTCTTCTCCACTATGAATCTCAATCGGAACGGTTACCGTTTCATTTTTCTTTCCTTTTTGGTTTTCTATTTGAAAAACGGTTGTTTCCGCATATACAACATTTTGCAACATCATCATACACAGAACTATTAACGTAATATAATATTGAATTTTATACTTCATATTTTTCTTTATATCCTTTCTACCTTTTTCACAATTATTAAATCCAATTTTATTCTCCATTAATATAATGTCATACCCTGTTGACCACATTCAATATGTGCTCGTAATTGTGCTCGCTTTCTTTTTTGTCTTTTCTTTTGTTTTCTTGACCATTGGCCAACAAATATATTAAAATTTTTAAAAAGCATGCACAATTCTATCGGTTCTTTCTGCACTTTGGTTATCCATATCTTGTTAGTATAAAATGCCGAAAATGGAACGACTGCATGACTCAAACTGTACATTTTGCCACCCACTAAAAGATGCAAATGAGAAATGGATTTAAAGGAGACGAGGTATGAGGAAAAAAAGAGTTTTACCATTTTTATTAAGTTTATTGATTTTGTGTTCAAGTTTACAGCTGCCGGTTAATGCAAAAGAAATGGATGCATCAGGAAAACAGGATACAAACAATATGGAATCAGAGATTTCGGTACAGGGAACGGATTCTTTTGGAAATATGGTAGCAGAAGCAATAGATAATAAAGTAGAACAGCAGGAAGAAAATGAAGGCTGCAATATTTTCGAGATAACGATATCCGGCACAGAGGCAGAGGTTGATTTTGAGACGAATAAGGATGCATCATTAGTTGTTGGAATCTATGACGAAGCGGGAATAAAGATGGTGGCTTCCGGACATGCAGAAGTAACAACTGACGAAAAGACAGTAAAAATCAATATAGAAAACGGACAGTTACCAGACTACTATTATGTCAAAGGCTTCCTGGTTGATCCGGAAACATTTGAACCTTATTGTACGGCTTATGAGACCCCGAATTACACCAAAGAGATGCAGGAATTTTTCTCAAAGACAACAGAAGACTTTGCAGGGCACGAGATACTGAATCTTGATGATGACACTACGAATAATTTTGCTGTGTATGCAGATGGAACTTATGTAGTAAAAGAGTCAGAAAGCGAAGTAAAACTCAGTGAAAAAGACGAAGATGCAGGCAAGTATGTTTTTGAAAATGCAGATGAAGCATTTTTAGCATTGAAATCAGGGGATATCCTTTCTTATGAGTGTGCAGATGGAAGCCTTGTTATTATCAAAATTGATTCCGTGTCAGTAAAAGGCAAGACGGTTACGCTTTATGATAAAGATACGGAAATGGAGGATGTATTTGACTATGTAAAGATAGACAGTGCTGCTTCTACAGAAGAAGCGACGGTGGATGCTTCTACGTGTGGAGAAGGAGTTACATATAATGGATTAGTGGATTCGGATGAGATCGCACCACAGAAAATAGATATTGATGTGAGTGAGAGTAAGTCACATTCTTTTGATATAAAAAATAATGATATAACTGGAAACTTTAAACTTCAATTGAAAACAGGGTTAAAATTATATATTACATCATCTTATAGATATCTGGAACTCCGAATGGATTATACGAAATCGGTGAGTATATCAATTAAGAAAAAATGTAAGAAAGAGTTTCCTTTGATTACATTGGGGTATAGTCCAGTCCCGGGAGTGTATATAGAGGTTAAGCCAGTGTTCGTTGTTGAGGGAAGTGGAAAAGTCAGTTTAAACGGAACACTGAAAGGAACAATTGGATGTGCAGTAGAGAGTGATACTGGAATAAGAAATCTGACAAGTATGCCATCGTTTGAAACCGAGTTAAAAGGAGAGGTAACAGTATTTATAGGTATTTCTTTAGAGCCTAAAGTTAAAGTCCTCAGTGACGAAGTGGCAATGGTAGGCGCAAGCGCACAAGTTGGTGGAGAAGCGAATGCAACATTAGCAAAGGATAAAGGGCCCACGCAGAAACATGTATGCAAAACCTGTGTAGAAGGAACGATAAATGCCAAAGGCGAAGTGAATTTTAAAGTCAGCTTTTTTAATAATGACAAGTTAACATACACACAAGGTACGTCTCTTAAAGCTAAAATTGGAGATTTTTATTATTCTGAAGATTTTAATGAATTCGCTTTTACAACGTGCCCGCATATTTCATATCGGATAATAGTTACAGTAAAAACTAAACAAGGACAGGCCGTAAAAGATGTATTGGTCAATAATGAAAACAGAACGGATCAGAATGGTCAAGCGACTCTGTATCTGCCAAATGGAACGCATACGCTTACTGTTACGTCACAGAAGGGAACAGAACTTGGGAATAAAGAAATTACAGTGAAAGATAATGAAAAAAAGGTTGAAGTAGAAGTAGACGATAATGTGATAGACGGCTTGAAAGTGGAGCAGGTAAGTCTTGGCAAGTCTCACAGTGGAGCAATCACAGAAGATGGAAGTTTATGGATGTGGGGATGGAATTATTTTGGACAATTAGGAAATGGAACAAATCAGAATAGCAATACACCGATAAAAATTATGGACAATGTAAAAGCAGTAAGTCTTGGTGAGTCTAGTAGTGGAGCAATTACGGAAGATGGAAGCCTATGGATGTGGGGATATAATTATAATGGAGAGTTAGGCGATGGAACAAATAAAGATAAAAATATACCAGTAAAAATTATGGACAATGTAAAGGCTATAAGCTTTGGTAGTGCTCATAGTGGGGCAATTAAAGAAGATGGAAGTTTATGGATGTGGGGATACAATTATAATGGAGAGTTGGGCGATGGCACGAATGCGGATAAAAATACACCGATAAAAATTATAGACAACATAAAAGCGATAGATCTTGGTAATAGTTATAGCGGAGCAATTAAAGAAGATGGAAGTTTATGGATGTGGGGATATAATTATTTTGGAGGATTAGGAGATGGAACAAATAAAAGAAGAAATACACCTGCAAAAATTATGGGCAATGTAAAAGCTATAAGTCTTGGTGAGTCTAGTAGTGCAGCAATTACAGATGATGGGAATCTATGGATGTGGGGATATAATAATTTTGGACAATTAGGAGATGGAACAAATAAAGATAAAAATACGCCGGTAAAAATTATGGACAATGTAAAACAGATAAGTCTTGGGACCTATCATAGTGGAGCGATTAAAGAAGATGGAAGTCTATGGATGTGGGGATATAATTATAATGGACAATTAGGAGATAAAACAAATAAAGATAGAAATACGCCTGCAAAAATTATGGACAATGTAAAACAGATAAGTTTTGGTGAACATCATAGTGGAGCGATTACAGATGATGGAAGTTTATGGGTGTGGGGAGATAATTATAACGGAGAATTAGGAAATGGGACTGCAGTCAGTTACCCGATAAATATCACAGATCAGTTTAACCAGACCCAACAACAAAACACAGACGAACCAGCTGCAAACATTGCTTTACAGTCAACAACCCCAACAACATCTTTCAAAAACTTAAATCCTAACGGAATATACAATTTCTACATCATGAAAGATAAAGGAGCCCAGCAGCCATTTGATAATGAAAATTTATTATACATCAATCAATATCAGGCACAGTCCGATGGAACTCTTTCTGTTAACTATGAGACAACAGGAGACACAAGTAATGCGGAAGCCTTCGTTGTTGGTGGCAATATCGGCGATGAATCGCAGGAGATGAAATTTAAAGATGTATCCCCAAATGACTGGTTCTATTCATCCGTGATGTATGTGAATAAAAATGGACTGATGACAGGATTAAATGAGACAGAATTTGGACCGGTACAATCGCTTGCTCGTGCACAATTTGCAATGATCCTTTACCGTATGAATGGATCACCTGCTGTTAACTATACGAATAAGTTCAAAGATGTTTCTGCAGGAATATGGTATACAGATCCGATTATGTGGGCAAGTAATAAAGGAGTTGTGACAGGATACAGTAATGGAAATTTCGGCCCTGGCGATAATATCAATCGTGAGCAGATGGCGGTTATGATGTATCGTTATGCAAAGAGCCAGGGATATGACGTCAGTGCATCCGTAGCATTAGGAAATTATAAAGATGGTGCAAATGTCAGCGGATTTGCGAAACAGGCAATGCAGTGGTGTGTTGCAGAAGGAATTATTACCGGAAAATATAATGGCACACAGCTTGATCCACAGGGAAATGCGCTAAGGGCCGAATGCGCAACTATTATCAGAAGGTTCGTAGAGAAATATGAGTAATAATTAAAAGTACATAATAAAAATAAAAAAGTGAATAAACTGGAATCGGATCTTTCTTATATTTAGATAACGTAATTACCAAAATATAAGAAAGAACCATTTCAGGCACACTACATATGAGGGGGAGAAATCATGTCAAAATTTAGTGATAAATGTAAAGAATTGCTTACAGAAAATGGATATAATGTATATCGTCTTTCACAGACCGCATCATTGGAACGCACAGCACTGCAACGGATGATTACCGGCAAACGTTTACCCGGAATTGAATTCGTAGAGGCTTTCTGTAATGCTTTAAGGATTTCTCATTCTGATAAAAAAGAACTGATTGAATTATATAAGATGGAACAAATGGGAGAATCAACCTATCGGAATCATGCTACGATCTTTCAACTTTTTCATACATTGTCTGACATTGAAAAAGAAGGATCTGTACACAATCATATAATTGTAGACAGCCGGAATGTAAGAGAGTGTAAAATATTTTGTGTAAATCTCTTAGATTAATGAAAAAATCATAATGA
>ERZ826613.2728-NODE-2728-length-16516-cov-3.744912_pt1 | contig 16516 bp, 19 predicted proteins | sample MGYA00519925_ERZ826613 | MGnify/ENA primary metagenome ERZ826613 (study PRJEB31778, sample SAMEA3449236) | human gut metagenome | biome: human gut; feature: human-associated habitat; material: faeces | place: United Kingdom | collected 2010/2012 ... | reverse complement strand
ATGTTTGCATGGGATTTTTCACGCAGTTCTTCCCACTGCTCATTGATCTTCATTATCTTGTTTTTCTCAGTATCCTTTGAGTTCACTGTCCAGTTACAATATTCATAAATGTAGCCTTTCCTTCGCCGTTTGCTCCTATAAGCCCAATATGTTCTCCTTCTGTATTATACAACGAAGGCTTCGAGAGGCATTTTTTGCTCCCCGAAGCCTTTTTTCATTCAATCACTGGTTTTATCCCCTGTAATTGTCTGCTTATTTTTCAATATCTTCCATAGAAATCAGTTCCTGTGATACCTCCAACTGGGAGAAACGAAGACCATGATCCTCGTACTCAAATTCTCCTCTCTGATTATCAATCGGATCGATGCGGAGCCATTTTTTCTCCGGCATAAATTCTTTTTGGATTTCAGAGTTGGCTGGCATACGGAAAATATCCAGATTACCAAAGTAATAGTTCCAACGCTCTTTCTCTCCTGCGCGCCATGCACTTCCACCAAAGGAAGGATCTGCAAATACCCATCCGTAAGGTGCTACATAAAACTGTGCCCAATCATGACATCCTGTATAATACTCTGTTGCATACAGACCTGACTGCCAACGTGCCGGAATTCCGGACATGCGGCAAAGTGTAATGAATAACAGTGCCTGTACACCACAATCACCTTTCAGGTTAATTGCACAGTATTCTGGAATACACTCAATTGTAAAATACTCTCTCATGAAAGAATACATAACTTTTGTTGTCACAAAATCATAGAATCGACGCGCCAAAATAATTGGATTCGTCTCATCACCTGCCAGCTCGTCTCTCAGCTCTCTTAAGTAAGGAGTGAATACGATATGTGGTGCCTGCTCTTCCAGACAGAAATCCGGCTGTTCTTCAGATACCTTGGCAGGATCTAACTCTACATAATTTACATGGTAGTCAAATGAATAATCTACCATAAATTCCTGATCTGCTTTCAGTTCAGTCTCAAAATACACTGTTCTCTGCGGTGCATCTTCAGGTGCTATATAAGTAATCTCTGGATTAGATGCATGGATCTCTACATTAGAAACCTGCTCGTATACCTTCGGAATCGGAAGATGTACACGAACCTTGCGTCCTGCCTCTTCGAATTCTTTCTTAGCTTTTATCGTTGAACGTATACGAGTGCGTACAGTTCTTCCACCATGCTCCTTCATGTAATGTATATTTCCGTTCAGCAGCTTCTGCTTCAGATTATTTTCCTTTTTATCCTCTGGATTCTCTACAATTACACGCTCAGCTAAGTCTGGACGAGTCTTAATCAGATTTTCATAAAATCGACGCTGAAAATGTACCTCTCCGTCAATATAAATCCAATCTGCTGCACTGATTTCTTTCAGATGATCTAACTCTTCTTTTTTGAAATCACGCAGATGACTAGTCATAATCTCCAATGCTTCATCATATGTAAATGGATATTCATTTCCACCCATAACACCAATGACTTCCTGTTCGATTTCCAGACGTTTTCTAAGCGCCTGTGGAATATCCTTCTCTTCCAGGAAATAACGAATCATTTTCTGGGCTCCGGCATAATCACCATAAATTTTTAATTTCAGAACGTCCTCCGGAAGCGGAACCTTCATAAAAGATAAATCCTGATACATGAGTTATACCTCCATACAAACTAATTTATATTACTGTTCGTTCTCAAAACCAATAAATCCAAATCCTGGAACTTCAGGGAGTACCAGTTTCTTTGTATCCTCTACAATCACACCACCCTTGAATGGCATATCTGTCAATGTAAAGATTGCATCCAGATCTGCACGAGTAATATTCTTTGTTGCTGCACCAAGGCTGGCTGCTGCAGTAATACCCAGATTACTCTCTTCTGCCATACATCCAAGCATAACCTCAATACCTGCTGACTCGCAGATTGCATTGATCTTAAGTGCCTCACGGATACCGCCGCACTTCATCAGCTTGATGTTAAGGTAATCAATTGCACGACGCTCTACAAGACGAAGTGCATCTTTTGAATTGAAGCAGCTCTCATCAGACATAATTGGCACGATAGAATGTTTTGTAACATACTCAAGGCCGGCAATATCATGATATGGAACCGGCTGCTCTACAAGCTCAAGATTATATTCGTTCAGACGCTCAATCAAACGAACAGCTTCTTTTGCACCCCATGCCTGGTTTGCATCTACACGAATCTTAACATCATCACCAACAGCCTCACGAATTGCTTTTACTCTTGCAAGATCTTCATCAAAAGATGTACCTACTTTAGTTTTAATTGTATCAAAACCATCTGCCACATGCTTCTTAGCTTTAGCTGCCATAACTTCTGGTGTGTCGATTCCGACTGTCATATCTGTCTCGATGAAGTTCTTGTGTCCACCAAGCAGTTTGTACACTGGCATACCTGCTTTCTTGCCAAGGAGATCATAGCAAGCCATATCAATAGCATTCTTTGCACTTCCGGAATGTGCTGCAGTACGATCCATGATCCAGTATACTTTTTCCAGATCAGTAGGATCTACACCAATGAGTTCTCTCTCCATTGCCTTAATGACATCGTTTGTACCGGATAAGCTCTCTCCTGAAATCAGGATAGCCGGAGCACCTTCACCATATCCAACGAGACCTTCATCTGTCTCTACAGATACGATAGCACTACGAGAATGAGTAATCACTCCCAAAGAAATGCGGAAAGGCTCAATTAATGGTACTTCCACTTGACGAACTTTGATTCCTGTAATTTTCATTTTTCTCTTCCCCCGTATATAATAATTTTATTGGAACACTATTTTATTCTGGTTGATTTTCCGGAAAATGGCATGCACAGCAATGACCATTTCCACAATCACGAAGTTCAGGTACCTGCGTCTTACAGATTTCCTGAGCTTTATAACATCTGGTGTGGAATACACAACCTGATGGTGGATTCGCCGGGCTTGGCAAATCTCCCTCCAGAACGATTTTTTCTTTTTTATGTTTACGATCCGGTACCGGAATAGCCGATAACAGTGCTGTCGTATACGGATGCATTGTTCTCTTATAAAGATCATCTTTATCTGCCAGTTCCACCACATGACCAAGATACATTACCATGATTCGGTCAGAAATATGTTTGATGACACTTAAATCATGAGAAATGAAAATATATGCAATTCCTAATTTTTGTTGCAATTCCTTTAATAAATTAATAATTTTTGCTTGAATTGAAACATCTAATGCTGAAACTGGTTCATCACAAATAATTAATTTGGCTGTAAAGCAATTGCTCGAGCAATTCCAATTCTTTGACGTTGACCTCCAGAAAACTCATGAGGATAACGATACAGATAATCCAAATTTAAACCAACTTGTTTCATTACCTCAATAATTCGATCATCTCGTTCTTTTTTTGTTTTATATATTTTAGCAATATCAATTGGTTCTCCAATAATATCTTTAACTGTCATTCTAGGATTCAATGAAGCATAAGGATCTTGAAAAATTAATTTAATAAAATCCCCATATCTTTTGGTATGACTGATTGAATCTCCATCTTTTTATTTGTAATTGGATGAATAAATTCAACTTTATAAGCATGCAAGGCCTGTCTAGTAATTAAATCAGACTCATTGCCATATAAACTATCTCCAACGATTGGATGCCCAATATATGCCATATGTACTCTTATTTGATGTGTTCTGCCAGTTTCTAAATTTACTAAAACTTCAGAAAAGGCCTCATTATTTTTACAAAATTCTTTTAAGACTGAATAATGAGTTATTGCAACATCTCCGTTAGGAGAGACGCATCTTTCTATTATGCTATCTATTTTACGTGCGATTGGAGCATTTATTGTATCTTGTTTTTTATCAAAAATACCTTCACATATAGCAATATATTCTTTTTTAAATTGCTTATTTTGCATTTGCTTAGACAACATATCATGAATGTATTCATTCTTAGCAAATATAACAATTCCAGAAGTATTTCTGTCTAATCTATTTACAGGTCTAATCTTTTTATGAAGATTTATTGTATCAAAATAATATTTTACTCCATTAGATAGACTATCTTCAAAATGAATTATAGATGGATGAACTGGAATTCCAGCAGGCTTATCTATTATGAGCAAATATTCATCTTCATATAAAACAGACAAATCCATTTTAGTTGGTACAATATTAGAATTATCTTCTTCAAAATCAATATTAATAGTAATAATATCTCCATTAAAAATCTCTTTATCTAGATATGTGGAAGTTCCATTTAATAAAATTTTGTTATTCTTTTTTAATTTAAGTAGAAGGTTGTACGAAATATTAAATTTTCCAGAAACAACCTGCCTTATGGTATTATAATTATCATTATTTTTTGTGTATTCTAAAATCATTTTAAACCTCATTATATTAATTATATAAATATTATAACATAATAAACTGCTAAAATGAAAAAAATTACTAGAAAATTAAGCCGATATTAGAAGTTTTATGTAATTTTTCTCTTGTACTTTACACAATTTGAATATATAATATAGATGTCAAAAGTTAAGTACTGATAGGAGGAAAAATAAACATGACATTTATAGAAAAAATGAAGATGCAAGCAAAGCAAGACATTAAAACTATTGTGCTTCCAGAGAGTGAAGATTTACGTACTCTTGAGGCAACAGAAATAGTTCTAAAGGAAGGCTTTGCTAATATTATTTTAATAGGTAATCCACAAGAAATAAATGAATTAGCTGAAAAAAATAATATAAACTTAAATGGAGCTCAAATTGTAAACCCTGCAACTTCTGCTGATTTTAGCAAATATGCTAACGATTTATATGAATTAAGAAAAAATAAAGGTATGACTTTAGACCAAGCAAAAGAGCTATTGAAAACAAATAGCAGATACTTTGCAACAATGATGGTAAAAGAAGGAGATGCTGATGGATTCGTTTCTGGCGCATCACACCCAACTTCAGATACATTAAGACCTGCTCTTCAAATTTTGAAGGCTGCACCAGGAACAAAATTGGTATCTGCATTTTTCGTAATGGTATTGCCAGACAAAGAGTTTGGAGATGATGGAGTATTTATATTTGCAGATTCTGGATTAAACGAATATCCAGATGCAGATGCTTTATCTGAGATTGCAATATCATCAAGCAAGAGTTTTAAAGAGCTAATTGGAGACGAACCAAAGGTTGCAATGCTTTCATATTCAACGCATGGAAGTGCTCATTCGCCATTAACAGATAAAGTTATAGAAGCAACAAAATTATTGCAAGAAAAAGCACCAGATTTAATATGTGATGGAGAAATTCAGTTAGATGCTGCAATTATTCCAGAAGTAGCCGAAAGAAAGGCTCCAGGAAGCCCTCTACAAGGTAAAGCAAATATATTAATATTCCCAGATTTGGACGCTGGAAACATCGGCTATAAACTAACACAAAGATTCGGACACGCAGAAGCATATGGACCTTTGTGCCAAGGTGTTTCCAAAGCCGTAAACGATTTATCAAGAGGTTGCTCAAGTCAAGATATTGCTGGAGTTGTAGCAATAACAGCAGTTCAGGCTCAAAAAATAACCCAATAGGGACGCCCCTTTTTGGGCGAAAATCTTATAAAAAATTGTGAAATAACGAAATGGAGGTAATTTATGAAAATTTTAGTTTTAAACTGTGGCAGTTCTTCTCTTAAATATCAGCTTATAGATATGGAGAATGAAAAGGTAATTGCAAAAGGTTATTTCGAAAGAATAGGCAGTTACGATTCGTTTGTAACGCATAAGGTTAATGGCGAAAAGTATAGATATGATGTAATTGCCAGAGACCACGGCGAGGCTATTAAGTTTGTGTTAAAGCAATTTACAGATGAAAGATATCCTGTTATAAAGAGTTTGGATGAAATATCTGCAATAGGACACAGAATTGTTCATGGTGGGGAAAAGTTCCAAAAATCTTGTATTATAACAGAAGAGGTAAAAAAAGGAATTGAAGATGCTGTTAGATTTGCACCACTTCATAACCCAGCACATTTACAAGGAATAAAAGCTTGTGAAGTCAATTTGCCAGGTAAGCCTAATGTTGCAGTATTCGATACGGCATTTCATCAAACTTTAAAAAAAGAACAATATTTATATCCAATTCCATATGAATACTACGAAAAATATGGAATAAGAAAGTATGGATTCCATGGAACATCTCATAAATATGTTTCATTAGAAATTGCAAAATTACTAGGAAAACCAATAGAAGAACTAAAAATAATAAATTGCCACATAGGTCAAGGTGTAAGCTTATGTGCTATTCAAAACGGAGTCAGCGTAGACACAACAATGGGACTTACACCATTAGGAGGAGTTGCAATGGGCTCACGTTCTGGAGACTTAGACCCATCAGTGGTAACATACTTGATGTCTAAGGAAAATATGAATCCTGCTCAAATTGATGAAATATTAAATAAGCGTTCTGGATTATTAGCACTTTCTGGAATATCATCAGACAACAGAGACGTAGAAAGAGCAATAGCACAAGGAGACGAAAGAGCTATTTCATCACTAAAAGAATATGACTTCATAATAGCTCAATACATAGCAAAAATGGCTGTTACAATGAACGGAGTAGATGTAATAACATTTACAGCGGGAGTAGGGGAAAAAGGTCCAATTTCTAGAGCCGGAATATGTAGTCATTTAACATTTATGGGAGTATTATTAGACCCTGATAAAAACAACTCTGTAAGGGACACAGAAAAAGAAATCTCGAGTGAAAATTCAAGAGTAAAAGTTTGGGTAGTTCCAACAAACGAAGAGCTAATGATAGCAAGAGAAACAATGGAACTTGTAAAATAAATATTAACTTCGCCCAAAAAGGAGCGTCCCTATTGGGCGAAAAAGAAAGGACAAAAAATGAAAGTATTAGTTTTAAATTGTGGTAGTTCATCACTAAAATATCAATTAATAGACATGGACACAGAAGAGGTTATGGCAAAAGGAACTTATGAGAGAATAGGAGAGCAATCTTTTGTTACTCATAAAGTTAATGGAGAAAAATTTAGATTTGATCATCCTGTAAAAACACATAAAGAAGCAATCGATTTTATGACAGAATTATTATTAGACCCTAAATACAATACAATAAAGAGTCTAGCTGAAATTGACGGAATTGGACACAGAGTTGCTCAAGGAGCAGACAAGTTTAGCTCATCAGTTATAATTGATGAAGACGTAATAGCAAAAATTGATGAATGTGCAGCTTTAGCACCAGTTCACAACAAGGCTGCTATAACAGGAATTAGAGCTGCTATGGAAGCAATGCCAGGCAAACCAAATGTAGCAGTATTTGATACAGTATTCCATCAAACAATTCCAGAGGAAAGATATACATATCCAATTCCATACAAATATTATGAAAAATATGGAATAAGAAAATATGGATTCCACGGAACATCTCATAAATATGTTTCAGCAAGAATTGCAGAACTTTTAGGAAGACCAGTAGAAGAGTTAAAAACAGTAGTATGTCACTTAGGACAAGGTGCAAGCTTATGTGCAGTTAAAGGCGGAAAAAGCGTTGATACAACAATGGGACTAACTCCACTTGGAGGAATACCTATGTGTGCACGTTCTGGAGATTTGGATCCATCAATAGTAACATACTTAATGAAAAAAGAAAATTTAACACCAGATGAGATGGAATTAATATTAAACAAGGAATCAGGAATATTAGGACTTTCAGGAGTATCAGCAGACTTTAGAGACATAGAAGCTGAAGCTGCAAAGGGAAACAAGAGAGCAGAGCTTGCAATAAGTGCTTATGCATACAAGGTAGCACAATATATAGCACAATATATAGTTTCACTTGGAGGACTAGATACAATCGTATTCACAGCAGGAATTGGAGAAAACCAATACAATGCTAGAAGAAGAATATGTGAAAACTTAAAATGCTTCGGAGTAGAAATAGACGAAGCAAAGAACCATGAATTTAGAGATGAAGGAAGAATATCTTCTCCAAATTCAAAAGTAGAAGTTTGGGTAGTTCCAACAAACGAAGAACTAATGATAGCAAGAGATACGAAAGATTTGATTACAAAATAACTCCCTTATTTAGAAAAAATGGAGGTATTTTCATGAAAAAAAGTAAAAAGATAGAATTAATTATACTAATTGTGTTGGTAATATTAGTAATTATATTTTATACTGTTGATAAAACTCGAGCAAATGAAGATAAAAAGCCTTTATTTTGTATAAAGATTGGTGCTTTTTTAGATGGTGGAACTGTAGAATATATAGGACTGGGATACAAAGTTATAGCTTTTAATAAATTAGGAGATATTAGAAAGAATGAAAAGCCATATACAAAGGTACACATCGGCAGTTGGTTCATGACCTATGAATCAGCATATGAACACAGAAATAAATAGTTGCTAAAATTGCAGAAATGTAGTAAAATAGTTATGTTAATATATATCTTGCCTTTTGCAAGCTGTATAAAGTATACTCTACACAAAATAATTATTTTTAGGAGGAAAGCTCATGAAACGGTTGATTAGTGTTCAAAAATCTGGATCGTCTGTCAAAATGAAAATAGTTTATTAACAATTTCAAACGAAAGGAGACTATTATGGCACACGGTGGACATTCTGGAGGAGCTCGGATTCATTCGCATACCCACTATCACAGAAGCAGTTGGAATGGAGGATTTGATAGCGACAATATAGGTGCTATACTATTGATGAGTACTTTCCTAATTGTTATCATAGTAGCTGTAATTTTTAAGTTTTTGTCTAGTGATAATATCGGTGACAAGAAACCTCTCGAGGGCAATTACAAAGTTGTGCAATATTTGCATGATGACGACGTATTTTCAAATCAAGACGAGTTGTTACAAGGTCTGGAATACCTGAAAGAAAGGACTAATGTTCAGATGATTGTAATGACTTCTTCTGAGAAATGGTCTGATAAAAAAGCCGTTGAAGAGTACTATCTTTTAGTGGAAGACGAAGCACATGTGTTACTTATTGTACCGCCGGAAGGCTCGAAATCCCCGTTTTACTATGCAATCGGAGATGAAGCCGATACTGTAATAGATGATAAAGCAATTAGGTACTTTATAAAACAAGTGGAAGATTCTCGAGATAGTAATGAATGGAATAAGCAACTATGTGAATTCGCTGACAAACTGATGGAAAGTTCAAAAACTTCTTGAAACCAAGGGCAAACATGTAACAGGAGATGATCTGTATATGAAACGATTAAAAGATTTTGTAGAACGAAAATTTCGGTATGATGTAGATATTGCACTTTTCATTGCGTGCTGTACGCTGGTATGTCTATTTATATATGGAATTATAACAACTGTATTTCCTAATTCCGATATTGGTGGAAAAAGTCCACTTGAAGGAGAGTATGCAGTTGTGCAATATTTGCATGATGATAATATTTTTTCTAACCAAGAAGAATTAATTCAAGGACTGGAATACCTGCGTGAGAAGACCAATATTCAGATGATTATTATAGCCTCTTCTGATAAATGGTCTGATGGTGCGGCTGTTCGTGAGTACTATCTAACAGTGGAGGATGAGGGACATATTCTGCTCGTGGTTCCACCAGAAGGATCTACAAATCAATTTCGATACGCTATTGGCAACAAAGCAAATCAAGTAATAGATAGTAAAGCAATGCAGTATTTGCTTAGCCAAGTAAGATATTCTCGTGACGGAAAATATTGGAAAGCAAAGATATGTGAGTTTGCCGATAAGTTAATCAGCTGAAAACAAGTATGTGTTAATTTGCATTTACATGTTGCAACAACGGAGTATTCGTTTCTACGGATGCTCCGTTGCTGTTTATAAATTATTTTTTTATCCCAAAGAATATTTTTAGTGAACAAAAAATATTGTCTTTTTTGTCTAAAAGGCTTATAATATAAATGGTTATAAATACCGAAAATTGATAGAAAACAAAGGACCAATAAAAATGATAAATACAGATGGAAATCCATATTTTTTAAATGCATTTTTGGACTATACGACCTCGATTTTAAACAAATCGCATGGTACGGTAAAAGAATACAATTATGATTTAAATAGATTTTTGAAATATATAATGTATCGTTTTAAATTAACAGATGAGAAAAATTTGGATACAATAGATATTCATAATATGGATTTGGATACACTAAATAGAATAAAACTAGACGATATACATGCGTATTTGTTTTATTTGGCAAATAGTTGTCAAAGTAAACCAGCAACAAGAGCTAGAAAAACGGCTAGTATTAGGGTGTTCTTCAAATATATGTCGCAAAAGGCTGCAAAGCCAATGGACCACAACCCAGCATTAAATTTAGAATCACCTAAAATAGGAGTTCGTGTTCCTAGATACCTTTCTTTAGAGGAAAGTAAAAAACTTTTAGCTGCTACAAACAATGAAGATACGAGAAATAAGGAACGTGATTATGCAATTATTACATTATTTTTAAATTGCGGAATGCGTTTATCTGAACTTGTTGGAATAAATATTAAAAACATAGATTTTGATGAAGCAAAAATGAATGTAACTGGTAAAGGAAACAAGGAGCGTGTTATATATTTAAATAAATCGTGTATGAGTGCATTAGCTAATTACTTAGCAGTACGACCTAAAACAGGCATAAAACAAGGATCAGAGAATGCTTTATTTTTAAGTGAAAGACTAGAAAGAATAAGCAATAGAACAGTTCAATATGTTGTAAAACAAGAATTGTTGAGGGCAGGTTTGGACACAAATAAATATTCTGTGCACAAATTAAGACACACCGCTGCAACATTAATGTATAGATATGGAAACGTTGATATTAGAGCACTACAGGTTTTATTAGGGCATGATAGTATATCAACTACACAAATTTACACTCACGTTGATGATCAACAAGTTAGAAATGCTGTTGAAGACAATCCTTTAGCAGATTTAGAAAGTGAATATGAAAAGCAAAGAAAATTTGAAATATAATAGAAGGGATTAAATTTAGTTATGAAAGAATTGAGCAGAGCCGAAAAAATAAAAGTTGCGAAAGCATGTATTAGAAAAGGAATGCCTATTTCGGAATTAAAAGGTATGGGGATTGATATAAGCAAATTTCCTCCTAATGTGCAAGCTGAACTACATAGATTGGTTTCTTGCGAAAAAATTGATAGAAGTATAAAGAATACTTTAAACAATGACATCGAAAGATAATTTAGGAGATACATAATGAGAAAAAATTTTAAAGCTCGAATGACAGCTAAAAACATGAATATAACAGAATATAATAAAGAAACACTAATTCGTCTAATGATATTTGCCAGCCAAATAGGTGAGTTAAATTCCAATGAGGCCAAAAGAACAATAGAGTTGTCTAGAAAATGGGAAATTACTAATCTTAGCAAAATTAATAGTGTACGAAGCTTGAAAAGATTAAAAGAGACAGGTTGGCTAGAACAGCAAGATATATCAGATTATATCGCTATTTTAGTTGACATACTATCACAATCTGATTTTTTTGACATTCAACAAACACTTATATCAATGTTAAACCAATATGCACTTGATTACAAGGACCTTGAACCCGAAGCTTTACCAGATGTATTAAAAGAGATTAGATTTTCTAATGTTGATTTTAGTAATCAATTTTATGGAAATAATGGAAAAAGGGAAATTTCCCAAAGTGAAAAATATGCTAATTTTATGTACCTGTCAAATCAACTTGCACACGCATTTTGTGCCAATGTGGTAGGAATGCAAAATTGGCAAACAAATCATTTGGTACAAGAATTGTTTAAAATAAAAATCTGGTGCGTTCATAAATTAATAGAAGAAAAATCTCATGGCGCATTGATGGATGTCTCAATCAGAAAAATACAGACTGGAGATGAAGGAAATTTTCCAAATTGCATTATATCTTTTTCTATTCCAAATTATATGGAACCTTTTTCGGTACATATGAATGATGGATGCTTGAGCAAAGAAGAATTGGCACAATGCGATGGAATTGATAGATATAATCAATTAGGCTTAAGGACGTCTTTTCCTCAATATTTAAGCGACGAAAAGATGAAATTATTGGAGCATTTATACGAAGACAAATTTCAAAAAGCTACCTATAAGAGAGGAAAAAATCTACAATGGCTATTTGAAACAAAGGCTATATTACAGGAAAAAGAGCAAAAGAAGATAAAGAATACTCCATCAAAATTCAAAACAAAATATGTTGGAAATAAAAACAATACAAAAGCAATAGATATTAAGAAGGAGAATGAGAAGACTCTTAGAAAATTAGCAAGAAGTTTAGGCGTAAAATTACCTAAATATTTTAAAGATGGCTTTTTGGTTAGAACGAGTTACTCTATCAATCAATATATAGAAGATGTAAAACCTGAAATAACTGTGGCCCTGCTCCAAAAAGGAATTCCATCAGAAAAAATTGATGCCGAAATAGCAAAATTAATTATCTTTATGAAAATTACTAAACCTTTTAGTGCTATAGTAAAAAGTCCTAAAGAGGAGAAAAAAGAGCAAGCTCTTGAAGCACTAGAGGATTATTCTGAGGGATATGCATACATTGAATTATATTCTGGAGAAACTACAGATTACTCAGAGTTGAAGTCTGGTGCCAGAAAGTATGCTAATGAACTTGCAAGTAAAAGAATAGCTAAACAACAAGCAAAAATGGAGAGTTCTGAAATCTTAGATGATGGATTTGATTATCCAATTAATGATCAAACTAGAATAAATGAAGCAGCGAATATTCAGGACAATCGAGAAAATTCATTAAAAGTACAAGAAACCAATGCTGTACAAGCAATGACTCCTGAAAGAGCACAAGCACTAGAAGATGAAATAACACAATTAAATACTGAAGTTAATGAACTAACAGATACAATTCAGGTTCTTATGGAAAAATTGAAAAAAGCACAAGAAAGAATCATCAATATTCACACAGAACTTAGAAATTCGATCCCTTCAAAAGATGAAGGTAGAGATTAAATAATTTTTAGCATATGAGAAAGGATAGGTTTTAATATGAGCCTTATTACAAACATAAGAAACTTCTTTAAAAGAATCTTTAACAAAGATGTAGAAGCACTTCCAAAGCCTACAGAAGAATTACATGAAAATAAAGATAAAATAGTTCGAACTAGTGAAAACAACGAGATTTCCGAAAAAAATATCGTAATGTTCTTATACAAACAATTACGTTTAGGAAATTTAGAACCTAAATATATTCCTGACGAGTATCGTGATAAAATTGCAGCATTATTAAAAGAAGAAAAAATAATAAAGCAGAAACAAATTAAAGAAATAAATCAAAAAATACACAATTATTAGGAGTACAAATTGAAACAAAAAAACGAAGAATATCATATTATAAATGATATAAAATGCAAAATAGTGTACGAAAAAATAAAAAATACATATATTCAAATAAAAGATGGTGAAGTTATAATAAAAACTTCACCTCGTTCTTCAATTAAATATGTTGAAGATGTTGTGAATAGTAAAGCTGACTGGATAAATAAAAAATTACAAGAACAATCGAGAAAAATAAATACAATATATAAAGACGGAAGCACAGTAAGGGTGCTAGGAAAACCATATACACTAAAAATAATGTATGTTGATAGCAAAAGAAATAAGCTTAATATGGATAATCAATATTTATATTGCGATTTAAACAAAGATTGTAAAGAAAATGAACAAGAAAATGTAAAAAAATTAATCGATAAATTATATAAGTACATTGCAACAGAAGAAGTTCCATCAGCAATGGAAGATTTGAAGAATCGTACAGGCTTAGCTCCGCTAGAATGCAGTATAAAGAACTTAAAAGCAACATGGGGAATATGTTCTTCAAAGAAAAAAATAAGCATAAATCAAAACCTGATGGCTTACAGCAGGCATGCAATAGAATATGTATGCTTGCACGAAATTTGCCATTTAAAACATATGAACCATTCGAAACAATTTTGGAACATGGTGGAATATTATATGCCTGATTACAAAGAGGCAAAAAAAGAACTAAAAAATTGAAATGTAAAATTTTCTTAAAGAAAGGATAGTGATAAAATGATTGATTTAGACGAAAATACTAAAAAGCTAGAATTGTTAAAAAACAGACTAAAAGAAGTAGGTGACTCTCTTTGACATTGCTAGTTTAGAGAAAGAATTACACACATCAGAAAAGCAGACGGAAGAGCCTTCTTTTTGGGAAGACTCACAGAATTCTAGTAGAATTTTAAAAAGAATAAATGAACTTAAAAATAAAACAGAAAACTACAAAAAAATATCATCAACATTTGAATATATAGAAGAATTAAATGAATTAGTAAAGTCTGAAATTCAAGAAGGTACAAAACAGGAGGAGTTAGATTCAGAAGCAAAAGAAATTTTAGACACAACAGAAAATCTCGAAAAAGACATAGAAAAGCTTGAGATAACAACACTTCTATCTGGAAAATATGATAACAACAATGCAATTTTAACATTGCACCCTGGTGCTGGTGGTACAGAAGCCCAAGATTGGGTTGAAATGTTATACAGAATGTACTGCAGGTGGGCAAATAGCAATGGACATGAAGTAAAAGAATTAGACTATTTAGCAGGTGATGAAGCCGGAATAAAAAGCGTTACATTTCTTGTATCTGGACCATATGCGTATGGATACTTAAAAGGAGAAATGGGAGTTCATAGATTAGTTAGAATTTCTCCATTTGATGCTGGTGGCAGACGTCATACATCATTTGCTTCATTAGAAGTATTGCCTGAAATAACAGAAGACGTTGAAATTAATATAAATCCAGATGATTTAAGAGTAGACACATACCGTGCCTCTGGAGCCGGTGGTCAGCACATAAACAAAACATCATCAGCAATCAGAATTACCCATATTCCAACAAACATAGTCGTAACATGCCAGTCAGAAAGATCTCAGATTCAAAATAGAGAAACTGCTATGAAAATGTTGAAATCAAAATTACTTGACTTAAAAGAAAAAGAAAACAAAGACACTATAGATGACTTAAAAGGTGTTCAAATGGACATTGCATGGGGAAGTCAAATTCGTTCATACGTATTTTGCCCATACACACTTGTTAAAGACCATAGAACAAATTACGAAGTAGGAAACGTTCAAGCTGTAATGGACGGAGATTTGAACGGATTCATAGACAGTTATTTAAAATATAACGCATCTTCAAATTCATAAATATATTAAATAAAACTCTTATTAATAATCATTTTTTAAAGCCTTGAAAGGTCGATCTTGGTTTGAGCTCCTTCGGAATCCTCAAAAGGCGAGTTTCCAGTCTCTTTTAAAAAACGGGTTATTATAAGAGTTTTTTCTGGTAGAAAAGTTATAATTGATTTTTCTGCATAAAGAAATTTTTAATTTAGTTATTATGTTGTAGTTCTAATAGAAAATCCATTAAAACCTGTTCTAAAATAGACAAGACCCGAATATAATTAAATATATGAAATGGGGGGAAGGGGAAATGCCTATGGACGACAGAAAGAACATGCCTCAAAATAATGGAAATGTAGTTCAAAATTTGATTTTAGAAAATAGAGAAAAGTTAACCATAACAGGAGTTGTAGATGTATTAAGCTTTGATGACCAAATAGTAATAGTAGAAACACAATTAGGACTACTTACTGTAAAGGGTGAGGATTTGAGAATAAATAAGCTTAGTATAGATAGTTTAGAAGTAATAATTGAAGGTCAAATTTACAATATGGGCTACAGCAATGATGAAATTGGCAAAAAAAATTCTGGTAGTTTATTAGGTAAAATTTTTAAATAAAGAAAATAATTCATAACTACAATATAATAATTTTGTATATTTTCTGCAATAATGAGATGCAATTTTATATATAAAAGATTGTACTGTATTTAAAAATTTAGTTTTAGCTTAGTAACTAGAAGGAGAATTAAAACCAAATATGAATAGCGAAATAATCAGCCAAATGCAGTATTTTGCAATATACATACTTTGCGGAATATCCATAGGAATACTCTTTGACATATTTAGAATACTAAGAAAATCATTCAAAACACCCGATTTTGTAACATACATAGAAGATGCCATATTTGGCATTATAACTGGAATCTTCTTAATATTTATCATATTTATATTCAATAATGGAGAACTAAGATTTTACATATTTCTTGCCCTACTATTAGGCAATGTTTTATATTTATCTACAATAAGCAAATATTTCATAAAAATAAACGTAAAGATAATTACAACATTAAAAAACACCATAATAAAAATATTCATGATTATTACATTTCCAATAAGAAAACTACTGTACTTATTTAAAAAATATATTCTTAGCCTAATTTTAAAACCATTCAAAATATTAACAATAAACGCGAAAAATGTATTTAAAACGAAAAAAATTAAAAATTTTTTACACATAAAAAAGGATTTTAAGAAATAATGTAGAAATATATAATTAGATATAAAAAAATTGAATTTTGGAGATAATTAGATGAAAAAAATTTATAAAAAGATAATAATAGCAATATTTTTA
>ERZ826613.2725-NODE-2725-length-16536-cov-2.781567_pt1 | contig 16536 bp, 14 predicted proteins | sample MGYA00519925_ERZ826613 | MGnify/ENA primary metagenome ERZ826613 (study PRJEB31778, sample SAMEA3449236) | human gut metagenome | biome: human gut; feature: human-associated habitat; material: faeces | place: United Kingdom | collected 2010/2012 ... | reverse complement strand
ATTTCCGTTCGACGCCGTTATCTTTGACATGGACGGCGTGATTGTCGATACCGAGTATTACTACCTGGGCGAGACTGCCGCGTTTGCCAAGGAACTTGGGCTTAATCTGACTCAAGAGGAGTTGAATGGGCAGGTCGGTACCTCGCATCAGTTCTTCCTGCATATGCTGGTCGATTGGTTTGAGCGCGCCGGTAAGGGGCATTTTACTGGTGAGGAAGCGTTGGCCCGTTGGGACGAATGGGCGCATAAGCGTCCGCGCGACTATCAGGCTTTGATTAACCCAGGCGCCGTGGATACGATTCGAGAGCTGCCGCGCCGTGGCGTTCGCGTGGCGCTTGCCAGCTCGTCTCCCATGGTTAGCATCAATGAAGTGCTCAATGCGTGCGGGCTGTCGGATGCCTTTGAGTATGTGGTGAGCGGCGAGCAGTTTAAGGAGAGCAAGCCCGAGCCCGACATCTACCTGCATGCGCTGGACCTGCTGGGGCTGCCTGCGAATCGCTGCTGCTGCGTTGAGGATTCGGTGCCTGGCATCACCGCTGGCAAGCGAGCCGGTCTGACAGTCATTGCCAAGCGCGAGGAACGCTTTGGCTTTAGCCAGGATGCCGCGGACAAGATTATCGACCAGCTGCCGGAGCTGCTCACGCTTTCTTAGGAGTGCGGTAGTTGCGCGTTTTTCGGGTCTGATGAGTAAATAGCCAACATTTTGGTGCGGCAGCAAGCATACTTTATGCTAATGCGGGCTCAAGGGCTTGTTGAATGCCCCTGAGCCCGCTTTAGACTTAATTGTGCTTGGAGAGGGTAAATGCCACCGACTAAAGGGCTAACTGACGGTAAAGCAGCGATACCGCTGTACCAACAGGTTATCGATATCATTAAAAACGAAATCAACTCCGGCGCCTACAAGGCAGGGGCGCGGATACCCAACGAATTCGAATTGGCTGAGAGCTATAAAGTTGGCCGCGTTACCGTGCGACGCGCTATTGAGGAGCTCGTCCAGCAGGGCTATCTAACGAAGCGACAGGGGAAAGGCACGTTTGTCAATGCCCCCAAGCTCAAGTGCAAGATTCGCCAGAAGGATGACGTCCAGAGTTTTTCGGACGCATGCCGCGTTAACGGAATGGAACCGGGGGCGTGTGTCATTTCGAGAAAGATACTGCCGGCGGATTCCACCGAAGCGCAGTTCTTTGGTGTTCCCGTTGGAACTGACTTGATTTGCGTTGAGCGCGTGCGCACTGCCGATGGCGTCCCTGTCATGCTCGAGAACAACATATACGTTTACGAGGACAACGCCTATCTATCAACGGCACCTCTATCTAACCAATCCATTTTTGAGTTCGTGCGCAACCGGACGGGCCGCACGCCCGCGTTTACCGACCCGTGCACGCTCGAGATCGCGTGCGCGTCGCCCGAGGTCGCTCGACTGTTGGCAGTTCCCGTTGGCGAACCCTTGTTTTATATGGAAGCCTTCTTTTTCGATGAGCAGCGGCGGCCGTTTATCATCGGTCGTCAGCGGATCGTTGGGTCTCGCTACGTTTTTGACATCTAGGACATTGCGAATGGAAACGCCCGGTGGATCATCTCACCGGGCGTTTCCATACCGTTCACGGCGCAAACGCAACCGTTCAACCGCGTTGCGGCAATCAGTTTGAAATTATCTTGATGAAGGAAAAAGCTGCTGGTAATCTATGGGACGTCATAGAACGTTTGCATTGTGCAAACGTTGAAGCGAGATGCGATGCAGTCTCGAGTTCTTTGGAGGTATCTATGTCAGATACGAAGGCGAAGAAGACAAACAGACGTTTTAAGTTCAAATTACCGCATGTCTATACGATCATGTTCTTGCTGATCGTTGTCTTTGCGGTCCTGACTTGGATCGTTCCCTCTGGTCAGTATCAGCGCAAGACGATTTCGACAGCGGCGGGCGAGCGTGAAGTCGCCGTTGCTGGAACCTATGAACAGGTCGATAAGAACTACACCGATTCCGAGACCGGCGAGACCATCAATCTGGGCCAGGATATCTTCGCGGTTCTGCAAGCGCCCACCAAGGGCATCCAGGAGGCTGCCGACGTCGTTGCGTTCGTCTTATTGATTGGCGGATCGTTCGCGATCATCACCAAGACCAACGCTTTGAATGCCGGCATGAGCCGTGTGATTAAAAAGCTCAAGAACAAGGACATCCTCATCATTCCCATCACGATGACATTGCTGTCCATTTGCGGCACTACGTTTGGTATGTCTGAGGAAGCCCTGCCGTTCTATGCCATCTTCATTCCCATCATGATGGGTATCGGTTATGACTCGATGACGGCATTCATCATCTGCTTCCTTGGTCCTAACCTGGGATATTGTGCTTCGACCATCGACCCGTTTAATGTTTTGATCGCCCAAGGCATCATTGGCATCGAGGGTAATCCGCAACTGTGGCTGCGCGCCGTTTCTTGGGTTATCTTCACTGCCGTCGGTATCGCATGGGCCATGCGCTACGCCATGCGCGTCAAGAAAAACCCCGAGTCGTCCATTGTGTACGAGGACGATAAGCTCAAGCGTATTGAGTTTTCCGTGACCGATGCCTCCATCGAGGAAGAGTTCACTATCCGTCAGAAGCTCGTGCTCATCGATTTTGCTTGCGGTATGGGCATTATCGTCTGGGGTCTTGTTACCCAGGGCTGGTACATGAATGAGATTTCCGCCGTGTTCCTTGGCATGGGCTTGCTTGCCGGTATCCTGGGCGGTCTTGACCAGCAGACAATCGCAGAGGAGTTCGTTAAGGGTCTCGCCGACTTTGCGTACGCTGCCATCGTTATCGGTATCGCTCGCGGTATTCTGGTCATCGCCGAGGGCGGCATGATCATCGACACCATCCTCCAGGCGCTCGCTACCGCGCTCGCCGGCGCACCCGCCGCCGTCTACACCACGTTTATGTATATCGTCCTTGGCCTGCTCTCTTTGCTGGTTCCCTCGAGTTCTGGCCTGGCGGCGCTCACCATGCCCGTTATGGGCCCCCTGACCGAGCTCATGGGCCTCAATCCCGAGGCAGCCGTCACCGCGCTCCAGTTTGCCAACCAGACCATCAACACCATCAGCCCCGTGGCGGGCATGACGGTCGCCGGTCTTGCCGTGGCTAGGATTTCGTTTGGCCAATGGTGGAAGACCATTTGGAAGTTCTTCATCTTCATGGTCGTGTTTGGCTTGGTCATTACTGCCATTTCCGGCATGCTTCCGGCGTAGGTGGTTGTGATGTCTGATCGTTTGACGGTCCTGACGTCTAAGAGCGTCTTTACCGGTACGGGGGACCTGCCGTTTGAAGGTTTCGTAGCGGTCCGTGGCAATCGAATTGAGGCTGTTGGCACCAAGTGTGAGCTAGCTTCGTATTTGACCCAGGCGGACGAGGTAGTTGACCTGGGCGACCGCACCGTCATGCCTGGCCTGATCGATGTGCATACCTTCTATACAGGCTGGGCGCTGCGGACGTTGGGGCCTGATCTGTCCGGCATCGCTGATGCCAAAGAGGCCGTGTCGCTCTTGCGTGCATGGAAAGAAGATCGTCCGGATTGCGCGGCGGCTTTTGGCCACAACCTACCCGAAACGTTGGCATCGGATGCCGAGAACGCAAATACGGCAGCTGTGTTTGACGATTGTTTTGGCGATATCCCCGTCGTCTGCTTTACACCAGGAGCGGGGACCTGCGTTCTCAACGCTGCCGCCAGTGCGCGATACGGCTTTACACCCCAGGCGTGCTATGCCGAGAAGATCTGGCGCATGATGAGCGATTTCCTCGCGCTGCCCGAGGTGCGTGCCGGGTATTCGGACTACATGAGCATGCTTAACGAGCGCGGCGTTACCGCCATCAAGGAGATGGCGTTTGATGACTACTACGGCTTTGCCGACGAAATGGCTCGCCGTGAGGAATCTGGTGAGCTGACGGTTCGCGTCTCTATGATGTCGCAGCCGGTGGGTGCCGGTGCAAATCTGGCATATGCCCGCGAGGCGCGAGAGCGCTTCCGGGGACCGTTCGTTCGTTTTTCTGGCTTCAACCGTATGACCGATCGCGGCGTATGGGCGGGGCTTGCCGAGATGATTGATCCCTATGAGGACACGGCCGATGCGGGCGCTGCCGGCAAGACGGTCGTCGAGGAGCCAGAGTGGGATCTGATTGAGAACGAGCTGCGTGCAATTGATGCTGACGGCTTCCGATATTCCTTGCATTGCCAGGGCGATGGCGCCGTTCGTCGCACCGTGGCGCTCTATGCCTCGCTGCCTCGAGACGAGCATGGACGGATGCTTCGCCGCCATGCGATTACCGATCTCGAGAACTCTGACCCGACCGATCTTGTCGAGTTTGGCAAGTTAGGTGGAATTTGCGAGGTCTATCCGCAGATTCTGACGCTGGACCGGCGCGAGGATTGCCTGTCGATGATGCGTCGACAAATTGGCGAGACGCGACTTTTGCACAGCTGGAATCGCCGCGGCATGGAAGATTCCGGATGCACAGTGTGCTGCGGCACGGATCTGCCGCTGCTGATTCCGAGCCTGGGCGAGTCAATCTACAGCGCGTGCGGCGGATTCTTCGCCGACGGACTGCCCGTGAATGAGGTCAACACGCTGACGCTTGTCGAGCTCTTGCGCGCTTGGACTGCCGGGGGCGCGTACGACCTGATGCGCGAAGACGAGCTGGGTACGCTCGAGGTTGGCAAGCTTGCCGATATCTGCGTGCTCGATCGGGATGTGTTCGACCTCGATTATCGCGACGCACGCGATCTTGCGGTTGACATGACGATGTCGGACGGACAAATCGTGTTCGATCGAAATAAGGAGGCATAAGATGTCTGAATCCAAACCGACGCTGCACCGCGAACAGATTGCGGGCATGAATATCCACTACATCATGTGGTCGCTCGATTACTTCCTTGATGTGCAGCAGCGCTTGGGCTTTGAGTCCATTGAGCTGTGGTGTGCAGAGCCGCATGTGACGCTCGACCACACGGGCTACTTTGAGGCTGAGGTCCTGGCGAAAAAGGCTGCAGACCGTGGGCTTAGGTATCGTACTCTGTGCCCCGAGAATGTTGTCTATCCTTGGCAGTATTGCGCACGCAAACCGCTGCATGAGCAGCGCAGCCTGGCGTACTTTAAGCACGGCATTGAGCTTGCCGAGGTACTTGGGTGCGACCGCATGTCCATCAACTCGGGCTGGGGCGACTGGGACGAGGACCGCGAGGAAGCCTGGAAGCGCAGCCGCGAGCACTTGTCCATTCTGGCGGAGTATGCCGGCGAGCACGGTCTGGTGCTTACGATGGAAAGCCTGCGTCCCGAGGAGAGCAACCTTGTGACGACGGTTTCCGATGCGAAGCGCATGATTGACGAGGTCGCGAGCCCGTACTTACAGCCCATGGTTGATACAACCGCGATGGGCGTTGCAGGCGAGACGCTCGAGGACTGGTTTGCCGCCTTTGGTGATGGGGCAATTCACGAGATGCACTTTATCGACGGTGACCCGTATGGCCATCTGGTGTGGGGCGATGGCAAGCACGATATGGACGCCTTCGTCGCCACGCTCAACGCCCATGGTTTCGACGGCATGCTGGGCCAGGAAATCACGGACGGTCGTTACTACGATGATCCGGCGGCGGCAGATGCCAAGAACATGGCCGCATTCGAGAAATATCTGATTGACTAAAACAACCATCGGCCACGCAACCAACGTCATTGATTGCGGGCCAAACAAGAAAGGAACTGGATATGAACGCACACGATCTGATCAAAGAGGCAATTGCCGAGAAGGGCAAGTTCGACAGCGTCTACTGGATTGCTTGCGGTGGCTCCATGATCGATTTGATCCCGGCTCATGAGCTTCTGCAGCGCGAGGCAACCACCTTCACTTCGTATATCTATACGGCTCGCGAGTTCGATATCATGCGTCCGCGTCGTCTGGGCGAGAAGTCCCTGGTCATCGCTTGTAGCCACAGCGGCAACACCCCCGAGGTCGTCGAGGGCTGCGAGATTGCCCTTGCTGCCGGCGCTACGGTGATCGCCCAGACCGACAACGCTGGATCCAAGATTGACTCCGGCAAGTGGACCACGTGGGTCTACCCGTGGGGCGAGGGCGTGCCGCAGGCCGAGGTCCCCGCTGGCATTTCGCTGTCGCTTGCGGCCGAGCTGCTCGATCAGCAGGAGGGCTACGCCGATCTTGCCGATATGTATGCCGGTGTCGCCGAGATGGATAAGATTCTTCCCCCGGCACGCGAGAAGGTAAATGCCGAGCTGGGCGATCGTTTTGCCAAGCTTTGCCAGGAGCACGAGTTCTTCTACATTCTGGGCAGCGGTCCCAACTTTAGCCAGACCTACGGTTTCGCTATCTGCTCTCTTATGGAGATGCAGTGGCAGCACTGCAGCTACATCCACTCTGCCGAGTACTTCCATGGCCCCTTCGAGGCTACTCAGGATGGCGTTTTTTACTTCCTGCAGATGGGCTCCAGCGAGTGCCGTGCCATGGACGAGCGCGCCCTGGCGTTCCTTAAGACGCATACCGATATGCTGATGGTGCTCGATGCCAAGGAGTACGGTATGGAAGCCGTGCCGGCGAGCGTCCGTGCCTATCTGGACCCGGTGCTGTTCTACGCCATGAACTGCGAGCTGCGTGCTGCACGCGGCAAGGTGTTTGATCACGATCCCGATTTCCGTCGCTATATGGGTGTTGTCGAGTACTAGAAGGGACAAAGGCCATGGCATTTAACGTTAACGCGCTCGGATTTGGCGACAACGTCGTCGATCGCTACGAGCATATCCACACCATGTATCCCGGCGGCAATGCGGTGAACTTCGCCGTTTATGCCAAGAAATGCGGTGCCGCACGCTCTGCATACATGGGCATTTTTGGTAATGACGCCGCTGCCGAGCATGTCATTGCAAGTCTCGAGGATGAAGGTATCGAGCTTGACAAGTGCGAGCAGATGATTGGCGAGAACGGAGCGGCTCGCGTGACCGTCGTTGACGGTGACCGTGTCTTCCTCGGCTCCAACGAGGGCGGTATCCGTGGCGATGCGCGCTATGTCCTTGATCGCTTTGACCTTTCGTACATGAAGCAGTTCGATGTGGTTCATTCGGGCAACTATTGCTTTACCGAGCGCGAGCTGCCCAAGCTGAAGGCTGCGGGCGTCACGGTCTCTTTTGACTTTTCGGACGACTCCACCGACGAGTACTACGAGCAGATTGCGCCCTACGTCGATTTCGCTTTCTTTAGTGCGGCGGATGCCGCGAGTGAGGACGAGATTCGCGAACGTCTGGCATGGGTGAAGGGCCTGGGTCCGCGTTTTGTGTCGGCTACGGCGGGCGCCGAGGGCTGCATTGCTTACGACGGCGAGCGCTATTACCGCCAGCTGGCTAAACCGGTAACGGACATGAAGGACACCATGGGGGCGGGCGACTCGTTCCTCACCTCGTTTTTGATGTGCTATCTCGATTCCGCCAAGCGTGGTGAGGATGGCGCCGAGGCCATCGAGCGCGCGCTCGACTTTGCTGCCGGGTTTGCCTCGACCGTGTGCGGTATGGAAGGTTCTTGGGGCCACGGAGCGCCAATCGTCGAATAGCCGAGCTGTCCCGGGGAGCTGTATTGGTGCCTTCCCGTGACTCGGTGGTCAAAAAAAGCCAAATATGAGTACTGTGACTAATTTAGTCGCAGCAAAATCGACCCCTTCAGACGTGATTTGAGCGTTTGGAGGGGTTTAAGATTGTGAAAATGCAGGATGAGTGACTGTAAAAGTGTTAGTTAATGGACAATCGTAGATTATTCTGGTGGTCGGAAAGCTCAGAGTAATGTATCCATTTCGCTAGCAGTACTCATATTTGACGTTTTTTGACCATAGGGGTTAGCGAAGGCTAAAAACAGAGTGTGCATTCGCTAAAACCGCCGACTCAATATGCTTTGCGTCGCATTTTTTGAGCGAGGCGACGTGTTCTGAGGCGCTTTCGAGCGATCTGATGAGTGACTGTGCGCTTATTTCTGCGTTTGCCTCCGCTGGTGCATCGGTCTCGAGCAGTAAACGATCGAGTGGAATCTGTCGTGCGTATTCGCGTCCTCGTTTAGATGCGAGCATGCGTTCGTTGACGGAAAAATAACAGCCCGCATTACGCGCGCGGACGAGTTCGTCCGAAGTACCGCTAAACCAGTGGAAGATGATAACGGGGGAGTCGGGGTTTGGGATGAGTAGTCCATGCGATTCGAGGACGTCCAGTATGGCTCCTGCCGAACGAACGGCGTGAATTGATATCACGCGCCCGGCAAGAGGACGCTGCACGAGCACATCGCAGAGCCGGTCAAGTGCCTGTATTTGCAGCGACTCGCTTCCGGCAAAGCGCTCGGAAAAGTCGAGTCCGACTTCGCCGATGTGGCGCTCTTGGGCGGCAACTTCGCAAAGCAGATCGACTTCGGTAGAACCACAGCGGCCGTCGGTGAGCCACCAGGGGTGAAGCCCAATGCCGGCGATGATGCCTGGTTGGCGACGGGCACGCTCGTTTGCGGCCGAAAAGTCGCGTGGATCGACGCCGCAGTCAAATAGACCCAAGCCCAGCGCCGTCGCCTCATCGGCAACGGCGTCCGGGTGAGCCATTAAATCAAGATGGCAGTGTGCATCAAATAACCGGGGCTCCATCTCGGTGCGCTCCGCTAGTCCAGACGTTGGCCATCGGAGCGTACGCGCTCAGTGCCGCGGCCGCTGATCTGGCGGATAACCTCGCCGGCAATCATCTGGCCCATGATGGGCGGCATAAAGCTGGCGGTTCCCAGCTCGGTGCGCTCGTGGATGTTGGAAGGGTCGCGGGGCTGTGTCTTAACCGATTCCTCGCAGCTAAACAGTACATGCAGGCTCTTGATTCCGCGCTTCTTGCATTCTTTGCGCATGATGCGGCTCATGGGGTCACGTACCGTATCGAAAATGTCGGCAAAGCGGAGGCACTCGGGATGGAGCTTGTTGGCCCCGCCCATGGAGCTAACCAAACGAATGTCGTGGTCCTGAGCATATTTGGCAATGGTGAGCTTGGCCGAGATGGTGTCGATGGCGTCGACGACGTAGTCGAGCTTGCCGTCCGTCTGCTCCAAAACGCTCGCGAAGAAATCATCGATGTTGTCGCTCAGCAAGTATTCAGTTCGCTTGATGACGGCAGCGGCGGGATTGATGTCGTGGATCATGGCTTCCATCACGTCAACCTTGCGCTTGCCGACGGTGCTGTGAAAGGCGATGGCCTGGCGATTGATATTGCTGGGCGCGATGATGTCCTTGTCCAGAATGACGAAATGACCGATGCCGCCGCGGGCGAGTGCCTCGCAGCAGTTGGAGCCCACGCCTCCGCAGCCGAGCACTAGCACCGTAGCATCGGCGAGCTTATCGAGTGCCTCGCGGCCCATGATAATCTCGAGCTTGGTGTCGCGTGTCTCGATGGGAGTTGCGGCTGTGGTTTCGGTCATAAATATCCTCCGATGGGGAAGCAGGTCGTGTTTTAGCTATAGCCATTATAGGTAATCGCCCATAGGTTGCGATGGCGTTTGCTTTGATGTGGTTTGAAGCATTGCGATTAGATAGTTAGACAAACATCTAAATATTGAGTATAGTGTGCACGTCATGAGAGATGATGAGAGGAGGTCTTATGCCGGGAGAGGGTTTTAAGGCGCTGGCCGATCCTACACGGCGTCACATTTTGGAACTGCTGCGCGAGGGCAATTGCACGGCCGGGGAGCTTGCCGAGCATTTTGACATCAGCAAGCCGTCGTTGAGCCATCACTTGGCGACGCTCAAAAACGCCGGGTTGGTGACCGACGAACGTCATGGCCAAAACATCGTTTACAGCTTAAACACCACCGTCATGCAGGACTTGATCGGTTGGTTTATGGGCTTTACAAACACGGAAGGTGATAAGGATGAATAACGAAAACAAGGGCATTCACGCCACGGGGGTATCGTCGCGCGTGTGGGCCATGCTTGTTGTGGTCTGCGCTATTAATGTTGTAGCGCACCTCATGGTGATGCCGAGCCTGCCTGCACAGATTCCCACGCACTGGGGCGCGAACGGCGCCGTCGACGGTTGGGGTCCTAGTTGGATGGCCTCCGCGCTCGGCGTGCTGCCTCTGGCGCTTCTCGCAATGTTCTGCATGGTGCCGCGCATCGACCCCAAAGGTGAGGCATATCGAACCTCGGGCAAGTTCTACCAGGGCTTCGTAATCGCCTTCACCTTGTTCATGTGCGCCATAAGCTGGCTGGGAGAGCTTACGGTCTGGGGCGTAGTGCCGGCGGTCGGTTCGGTTAACGTGCTGATTTCCGGTGTTGTCGGTTTGCTGTTCATCGGCGTAGGCAACTACTTGCCGCGTGTGAAGCAGAACTATACGCTCGGTATCAAGACACCCTGGGCGCTTGCCGATCCCGAGAACTGGCGCCGTACGCAGCGTTTTGGCGGCGCCTGCTTTATGGTGCTGGGTATTGGCCTGATTGTGATGGGCGTGGCAGGTAGCGTGCTTTCGAGTGAAGTCGTCGCCGCGGTGATTGCGGCTCTGGCGTTTGGTTCGGTTGGAGCCGTTTACGTCTACTCGTATCTGTTGTGGCGCAAATCGCAGCGAGCCGCTCGTTAAGGTTGCGGAAAACTAGCGTACGCAGTTCATGGTATGTTCCGGGGGACTTTTCCCAGGTAGTATTAGGGGGTGTGGGCAACCATGCCCCTTTTTCGTTACGTTTCAGAGCTGGTTCCCTCATTTCGTTTCCACTAAAGCGAATCAAGAATAGGGAAACAGCAGGTAGAAAGGATAGAACAGGCAAATGGCAGAGTTTATCTACCAGATGTATCAGGCTCGCAAGGCCCATGGCGACAAGGTGATCCTTGACGACGTGACCCTGAGCTTCTACCCCGGTGCCAAGATCGGCGTCGTGGGCCCCAACGGTATGGGCAAGTCGACCCTGCTCAAGATTATGGCCGGCATCGAGGAGGTCTCCAACGGCGATGCCAGGCTCACTCCCGGCTACACCGTGGGCATCCTGCAGCAGGAGCCGCCGCTCGACGATGACAAGACCGTCATCGAGAACGTGCGCATGGCGTTTGGCGACATGATTGCCAAGGTCGATCGCTTCAACAAGATCGGCGAGGAGATGTGCGACCCGGATTGCGACATGGACGCCCTCATGGCCGAGATGGGCAAGCTCCAGGACGAGATCGACGCCGCCGACGGCTGGGATATCGATTCCAAGCTCGGCCAGGCCATGGACGCCCTGCAGCTGCCCGATTCCGACATGCCGGTCAACGTGCTTTCCGGCGGCGAGCGCCGTCGCGTGGCCCTGTGCAAGCTGCTGCTCGAGGCTCCCGACCTGCTGCTGCTCGACGAGCCCACGAACCACCTGGACGCCGAATCGATCCTGTGGCTCGAGCACTTCCTGCACAACTACCAGGGCGCGGTGCTTGCCGTCACGCACGATCGCTACTTCCTGGATAACGTTGCCGAGTGGATCTGCGAGGTAGACCGCGGTCACCTTTATCCCTACAAGGGCAACTACTCCACGTATCTGGAGACCAAGGCCGCCCGTATCGAGGCGCAGGGCAACCGCGACGCCAAGCTCGCCAAGCGCATGGAGGCCGAGCTCGAGTGGGTACGCAGCTCGCCCAAGGCTCGCCAGGCCAAGAACAAGGCCCGTCTGGCTCGTTACGAGGAGATGGAGGCCGAGGCCCGCGCAAGCCAGAAGCTCGACTGGACCGACATCCGCATCCCCGTGGGCCCGCGTCTGGGCAACAAGGTGCTCGAGGCTCATCACCTGCACAAGGAGTTCGATGGCCGTGTGCTCATCGACGACCTATCGTTCACCCTGCCGCGCAACGGTATCGTGGGTGTCATCGGCCCCAACGGTGTGGGCAAAACCACGCTGTTCAAGACCATCGTGGGCCTGGAGCCGCTGACTTCGGGCGAGCTCGAGGTGGGCGAGACCGTCAAGATCTCCTATGTCGATCAGAACCGTTCCGGCATCGACCCCGATAAGAACCTGTGGGAGGTCGTCTCGGATGGCCTGGACCACATGATGGTCGGTGAGACCGAGGTTCCGAGCCGTGCTTATGTGGCGAGCTTTGGCTTTAAAGGCCAGGACCAGCAGAAGCGCGCCGGCGTACTCTCCGGTGGCGAGCGCAACCGTCTGAACTTGGCGCTTACGCTCAAGCAGGGCGGCAACCTGCTGCTTCTCGACGAGCCCACGAATGACCTCGACGTCGAGACGCTGTCCTCGCTCGAAGCGGCGCTGCTCGAGTTCCCGGGCTGCTCGGTGGTCATTAGCCACGACCGTATGTTCCTGGACCGCGTCGCCACGCACATTCTAGCGTGGGAGGGCACCGACGAGAATCCGGGCAACTGGTATTGGTTTGAGGGCAACTTCGAGGCCTATCAGGCCAACCGCATCGAGCGCCTTGGCGAGGACGCAGCCCAGCCGCATCGTATTCACCGCAAGCTGACGCGCGATTAGTCGAGCTCAGGTGACCTAACGAGAAAGGGACGATAACCTTGGGGTTATCGTCCCTTTTTGTTACTTGGTAGAAGGCTCGACTTTATCGATGGCCCAGGTGGATCCGAGGCCACCGGTGGTATTGCGGCGGATGCGCACGGCACCCTCGCGGCGCTCGCCGGCCTGCGTGTAGCGCAGGGGGAAGCTTGCGCGGTTTCGCGCGGCCTCGATGGTACCGCGCTCGCGGGCGATCCAGTAGTACTCGCCGACAATGCCGAGGGTATCGGCGCCGTAGGGGAGATAGGTCGACAGCTGGTGCAGAAGCGGGCCGGGGCAGAAGACCTCGGTTGCGAAATCGACGGGGAAGTCCTCGGGGATGGCGGGCGCTACGGGTGCGGGGGTTGGGGCCTCTGCGAGTACCGAAGCCGGTGCCGGTGCGGGAATTTGGTCGCAAGCAGAGGCGGGCACGGATTCGATGACGGGTGCGAACTCCAGCGTCGTCTTCGGCTTGATTGTGGAATCTGCGGGCTTCACGGTGACGGGCGCGTCTGCAGCTTCAGTTTCAACCTCAACCTGCGTCGCGCTCTCATTCTCGACGCTCGACTTTGCCTCGATGGGCGTGGATGCCATGGTGGTGATGCCGGCATTGGCATTCTCGGGGTCATAGACGACCGTGAGCGAGATGGCGGGCTGCGGCGTCTCGGGTTCCGGCGCCGTCTCGGTAGCGTCTTGATCTGTGGGCTCGTCGGACTGATCGTCCTCGGCCTCGTCGCCAAAGACATCGCTGTTTTGGAACGCAGGCGGCTCGGGTTGGTCAGCGGCTTCTTCGGTTGTCGACTTGGGCGCTTCGTTGAGCTCCACAGTGGCTTCCTGCTCGGATATGACTTTGGGATCGGTCGTGGCGGCGATTTCGGTTTCGGCTTCTGCCGTTACCTCAATAGCGACTTCGATCTCTGTCTCGGGCTCGGGTTCCGGCGCGGCTTCAACCATGGCTTCGGGCTCAGGACGTTTAACGTGCTTGGGGCGCACGGCCTTGAGGTCCTTCTCACCGCGCTTTTTCTTTTTGTAGGACTGCTTGGCGCCCTTGGCGGTCTTGGGCTTGTCCTCGCCCTTGGCAAGCGCAGCATCCCAGGCCTCGTTGGCGATGACCGTGGCATACAGGCGGCCGCCTTTAAAGACGGTCAGCTTAATGCAGTCGTTAAGTTCCTCGAGCAGCTCGCGCGTGGACTCAAAGCCCAGGTCATAAGCAGTCATGTCGCCTTCGGCGAGCGCCTCCTCGACCTGCGTCATAAACGTTTGCTTGCCGCATCCAATCGCATCGCGTAGCAGGCGATACAGATAGATGTGGTTGCCCAGCGAAAGCGTGGGCCTAACTATTGTCTTGCTCATGGCAAATCTCCTCTTTACACATGTAAAGCATCTTACCATCGCATAGCGTTCGCCATGGCGGCGCCCAAGGCAAACGGGCGCGAACCGCTGTCGATTCGCGCCCGTTGTACAGGTCGGTTATCTATGAGAGGCAAACGTACTTAGTTGCCCGATGCCGTGCCTTGGCTCGAGTTGTCAGATGCCGTGCCGGAAGCGGTTCCGCTCGAGCTGTTGGTGTTGTTACTGTCTGCCGTGCCCGTTCCCGACGTGGTGTCGCTCGTCTGGCCGCCCGTGCTCGGCTGCGAACCGTCAGTCGTTTGGCTTGAGTCGGTCGTGCCGGACGGCGTGCTGCTGTTGGCCGTAGAGGAATCGGTGCCCTGCGATTGGTTTTGGGCGTTCGAGGACGAATTGGCAGAGGTAGAACTGTCTTGCGTATCGTCCGTCTGTGCCTGCTGATCCTGCGACTGGGTGTTGCCATTTGCATCGCTCTCGGTCGTGCGCGACGAAAGGATTGGCTCGGGACGCTCGCCCAGACCCTCACCGGCGGTGGAAGCGTGCAGCTTGCGCACGGCCTCCAGATAGGTGCGCTCGGTCTCATTGCACAGGCCGTTGTCCAGCAGGTAGTTCACCACCAGACCAATGGCGTTCACGGTGCCCTGCGGCATGGCTGCGTGGCCGGACTTGCCCCAGCCGCGGATGCGCACGCCGTCGCCTTCCGGCTCCAGCGTGATGTTAGGGGCATTCTTCAGCTTGGAGATGTCGGTCCTGACCAGCGCGCTTGCACGGTCGGGCACGGCGTTGTTTGCCACGCCGCCCTCGATCTCCACGATGACGCCGTTGCACACCGGGCTGACGATCTTGGCACCGAACAGGCCCTTCTCGCCGTTGCACACCGGGAACTCGGCATCCGGGGTAAAGCAGAAAGCGGGAGCCGGGTAGTTCTTGAGGTAGTAGTCCACATCCTGCATGTGGGTCTCCTCGTTGGTGCCTGCCAGTGCGCGGATGGGGTAGCGCAGCTCATAGCCCTGCTCCTTGAGGAACTTGAGGGCGTACAGGGCAACCACCATAGGGCCCTTGTCGTCCGAGACGCCGCGGCCCAGCAGCCAGCCGTCCTGGATGCGCATCTTGAAGGGGTCGGCCGTCCAGCCGTTGCCCACCGGCACCACGTCCACATGGCAGATGGTGGCCAGATACTTTTCCGGATCGGCACCGGCCAGCTCTGCGTAGCCCATGTAGTTCTCGCAGTTGCGGGTGGCAAGGCCCATGCCGGCTGCCAGCTCCAGCGTCTTGTCCAGTGCGGCACGGGGGCCCTTGCCGAAGGGTGCGCCCTCTTCCGGGGTGCCCTCCACGCTGTCGATGGCCACCAGCGCGGCAATGTCCTGCAGCAGCTGCTCCTTGTTTTCCGCGATGTACGCGTCGATTTTCTGATTCAGTTCCTGATCCATGATCATCGTTTCCTTTCCGGGCGGGCTGCTGCACGCAGACCGCTGTATTCAAACACATCCTGTCCATTCTAGCACACTCGGGGCAGAAATGCTATGGGCAATTTCCACGACAAAGCGGCGGCAGGTTTGGGCCATCAGCCCACGGCAAACAGACCGCTCAACGCACCCAACAGGCCCGCACTGGCCAGACCCATGATGATCCCGGCCAGCAATACGCCGCCCATGCAGGCCACCAGCACATCCTTGAACTTCATATCCAGGATGGACCCCGCCAGCGTGCCGGTCCAGGCACCGGTGCCCGGCAGCGGGATGCCCACGAACAGCAGCAGCGCCAGGGTCAGGCCGCGGCCCGCCTTGGCCTCCAGTGCACGGCCGCCCTTTTCGCCCTTGTTGATGCAAAAGCGACAGATGGGCCCGATGAGGGGCTTATGGTAGCCCCAGATCAAAAACTTCCGGGCAAACAGGTAGATAAAGGGCACCGGAAGCATGTTGCCCAGCACGCACAAAAAGTAGGTGGGCAGTGCCGGAAGCCCCAGACCCAGCCCAATGGGAATGGCTCCGCGCAGCTCCACGATGGGCACCATGGAGATGAAAAACACCAGCAGATAATTCTTGAGCATAGCTTCTCCTTTACAGGTCAATGTCCAGCTCCACCGGGCAGTGGTCCGAGCCGAACACCTCGTTGTGGATCTCGGCGGCGCGGATCTTATCTGCGATGCGCTGCGAGACGATAAAGTAGTCGATGCGCCAGCCCGCATTCTTTTCGCGGGCATGGAAACGGTAGCTCCACCAGCTGTACTTCACCTCATCCGGGTGCACCACCCGGAAGCTGTCGGCAAACCCGGCCGCCAGCAGCTCGGTCATCTTGGCCCGCTCCTGGTCGGTAAAGCCTGCGCTCATCCGGTTGGTCTTTGCGTTCTTGATGTCCATTTCGGTGTGGGCTACGTTCAGGTCGCCGCACAGGATCACCGGCTTTTTCGCGTCCAGCCCCAGCAGGTAGGCGCGGAAGGCGTCCTCCCAGGTCATGCGGTAGTCCAGCCGCTTCAGCCCGTCCTGGCTGTTGGGGGTGTAGCAGTTCACCAGATAAAAGCCCGGGTACTCCAGCGTGAGCACCCGGCCTTCGTGGTCATGCTCCTCCAGCCCGATGCCGGTGGTCACGGCCAGCGGCACCTGCCTGCACCAGCAGGCCGTGCCGGAGTAGCCCTTTTTCTCGGCCGAGTATGTATATTCTGTGTAGCCCTCTGGGGCAAAATCCGCCTGACCGGGCT
>ERZ826613.2722-NODE-2722-length-16560-cov-3.828052_pt1 | contig 16560 bp, 7 predicted proteins | sample MGYA00519925_ERZ826613 | MGnify/ENA primary metagenome ERZ826613 (study PRJEB31778, sample SAMEA3449236) | human gut metagenome | biome: human gut; feature: human-associated habitat; material: faeces | place: United Kingdom | collected 2010/2012 ... | reverse complement strand
GGCGCAGCCGACTGAGAGGGCCTGTAGGGGCGGACGACCCTGTCCGCCCAAACCTGCCGGGTTGACGCGGCCCGCTGAGGGCAGCGGGCCCTACGAAATGTCTACCGATAGAACACTCGTAGGGCGGGGCCCATGTCTGCCCACCGCCGCCAGCCACCCGCGCAAAAAGGGAGGGCGGACAGATGGTCTGTCCGCCCTCAAGTGAGGAGAAAAATGGTAAGAAAAAAGCAATATTACAGCAGCATGGCCAGCAGCCACACCGCGCCGATGGCCGCGCCCCCCAACAGGGCCGCCAGCCACGGGGACATACGCAGCCGCCGCCGGGGCGGTGCGCCGTGGGTCCGGGCATAATCCTTGGCAATGCGGATGGCCTGGTCCACCACCTGCTGGGAGGTGACCCCTCCGCTGCCCACGGCTGCGTCGTTGCGCACAATGAAAATGGCCTGTTCAAAAATATGCGGGTCTGGGGAATCCACCACGATGACCCGGCGGGAAAGTCCTTTTACCAAGAGTTATGCCCTCCTCTGTTGCGATTTCGTTTGACAGGTTCAGTATGCCCGCCGGACAGGGGAATATACCCCCTTACACCGGCTTTTTTTCGCCGGAGGACAGGTGCAGCACCAGCACGGCGCAGTCGTCCTCCAGCCCCTTGCGGCCCCGGGACTCCGCCAGGATCAGCGACACCAGGGCGTTGGCGTCCCGGCCGCTCCATCCGGCCAGCAGATTTTGCAGCCACTCGTCGTTTCCGGCGTCGGCGATGCCGTCGGAGACCATCACGAAGAAGCTTCCGGCAGTCAGCTGCAAGCGGGTGCACTCCGGGGCCTCCCGGACGGCCTGCAGCCCGGCGGGCAGGGACTGGCCGGTATAGCGGCTGACGCTGCCGCTGCGCTTGAGATAGGACGGAGCGGCCCCGTACTTATAGAGGGCGGCCTGTCCGCTGGCCCGCTGCAGGGCCAGCAGGTCAATGGTGGTGAAGCCTCCGCCGCTCTCTCCCCGCAGGGACAGGGCGGTGTTCAGGGTTTTCAGAGCCGGGCCCGGCTCGATGCCCGCCTCCAGGAACTGCCGCAGCAGCCGGACGGTCATGGCCGCCTCCCGGTGGGCGGCCTCGCCGCTGCCCATGCCGTCGGACAGCAGCAGATACACGGTGTCTCCCACCTCGAAGGTATCCAGCTGGTCGCCGCAGACGCTCTGGCCCTGCCGGGGCCGCAGGGACGAGGCCACCCCATAGCCCATGGCCTGGGCTCCGGCGGGCACCGCCGGACCGGCGGAGGCCAGCATATCCCCCAGCTGAGCATATTGCTCCCGGGCCTGGTCCCGGACCTCCGACAGCCGCCGGTGATACTGCTGCCGCAGCAGATAGGACCGCAGCTCCACATTCACCGCCCCCACAAAATCCGACAAATGGACGCACCGGGAGGTGAAATACAGGGGAAAATCCCCGGCCTGGGCCTCTCCCCGCTGCAAAAGCCGGGGGCAGGCGTCGTTGAAGGCGTTGTAGGTGGCGCTGTAATTCTGCCGCCAGCAGGTATCCCGCAGGATGCACCGGCGGCACACCTGCTCCGCCGCCCGGTCAAATACCACCGATGGATTCTCCGGCTTCTCCGGAGCGGTGCCCCGGAAGAAGCTGTCGTACAGGTCCCGCAGGGCGGCGGCGGGCTTGGCCAGGCGGTCCGGCCGGGGCGGTTTTTCCGGCTGGACCCGTTTTTTCTCCGGCGGCAGACTCAGCCGGGGCAGCGGCAGCAGGGACAGAATTCCGCCCGAAAACAGCTCGATCATCCGATAAAGCGGCTCTTCCGTCCCGAACAGCAGAGTACAGCCCCCGCCAATGGCCCAGAATGTCCCGATACACACCGGGGCAGGGGCGGAACGCACCCGGGACAAAGCGGCGCAGGAAAGCCCCAGCACCGCCATGGGCGCCAGGTCCGGCTCATCCCCCAGCAGACCCAGGCACAGCCCCATGGCCGCCCCCCAGGCAGCCCCCCGGGCCGGTTCCATCTGCCGGACGCTGCGCATCAGAAAAGCGCACGTCAGACACATTCCGACCGATATTCCGACGATCCGGAAAGCCCCCGCCGAAAGGCACAGCCCCGCCGCCAGCAGCAGGGGCAGCCGGTCCCGGCGGCGCAGCAGCAGGTCCGTGACCGCGGCGGTGAGGCCCATGCAGAACACGCACAGGGCCCACAGCCGGATGGGCCGGGCGATGAGATACGCCGACTGCACCAGAAGCAGCAGCGCCGCCGCAAGACCCGGCCGGAAAAACCGCCGGGGGAAAAATTTCGTGTCGAAAAAGGCGATGCTGCCGGAAAAGATCAGAATGGCCGCCGCCAGCTGCCGCAGGCCCGCCTGAAACGGCAGAAACAGAAACGCCCCCAGTCCGCAGCCCAGCACGCAGCACAGGCCCGGCAGTCCCGGCCCGGCCGCCGCCGTGATGGCCAGGGGCAGCGGGGCGCACAGGCCCCCGAAGGAGCCGGCCGTCAGCAGGCAGGTCAGGGCCGCCCGGCCCAGGGGTTCAAGCAGCCGCCGTTTCTCCCGGGGCAGTGGCAGAAGTTTCATGGACAAGCCCTCCTTTGCCCCCTATTGTAGCCGGGCGGCGGACGAAAAAGTGTCGGGAAATAGCACAGAGGGCGTATTTTCAGGGCGGAATGGTCTTTGTTTGGTCAAATGTTAAGAAAATGTTACGGAAATCGGCAGATTTGTTTAAAATATTCTTCTTGTTATTGCCGGACAAATAGTATATAATACCCTATATTATTGTGCTTATGCCGCATACCTGCGGCAGTCTATAGAAAGGAAGTTAGCTATGATTAAGGTTCAAACCGGTCAGGGCGAGATCACCATCAGCAGCGCGGTATTCACCACCATCACCGGCGCGGCAGCCACCAACTGCTTCGGCGTCAAGGGCATGGCCTACCGCAGCATGACCGACGGCCTGGTGCACCTGCTGCGGCGGGAAGCCATGAGCAAGGGCGTGAAGGTCACTTATAACGAGGACGGCACCGTTTCCATCGAGCTGCACATCGTTGTGGAAAACGGCGTCAACATTGCCACGGTCTGCCGCTCCATCATGAGCGAGGTCAAGTATGTGGTCACCAAGAATACCGGGGTGGAGGTCCGCGAGATCAACGTGTGCGTGGACTCCGTTACCGTGTAAGCACCCGGCCAAAGGAGTAACAAAGAGATGACAGATAGAATCAGCGGCAGCGCCTTCAAGCAGATGATCGCCTTCGGCGCTGCCTGTGTCGCCCAGCAGAAGCAGGCCATCAACGATCTGAACGTGTTCCCGGTGCCCGACGGCGACACCGGCACCAACATGAGCCTGACCATCCAGACCGCCGTCAACGAGCTGAAAAAGTCCGAGCCCGCCACCGTCGGCGAGGCGGCAAAGATCACCGCAGGGGCTCTGCTGCGCGGGGCCCGGGGGAACTCCGGTGTGATTTTGTCCCTGCTGTTCCGGGGCATTTCCAAGTCCGCCAAGGGCCTGGTGGAGATGGACGGCCCGGCCTTGGCCGCCGCCATGGGCGAGGGCGTGGCCACCGCCTATGGCGCGGTGATGAAGCCCGCCGAGGGAACGGTGCTGACCGTGTCCCGGCTGGCCGCCGCCCGGGCCGCCCAGGCCGCCCAGGAGAATCCCAGCGCCGAATACGTGCTGGAGCAGGCCATTCTGGCCGGGCAGGAGACCCTGGCCCAGACCATCGACATGAACCCGGTGCTGAAAAAGGCCGGGGTGGTGGACGCCGGAGGCAAGGGCTACCTCATCATTCTGGACGGTATGCTGCGGGCCCTGCGGGGCGAGGAGCTGCCCCAGGTGGAGGAGGACGAAAAGGCCCAGGATAAGGCGGATTTCGGTGCCCTGAGCCTGGAGGACATCACCTTTACCTATGACACGGTGTTCATCGTGCGCAAGAAGGAGGGCGTGTCCATCGAGCCCTTCCGGGCGTATCTGGACGGCATCGGCGACAGCCTGGTCATCGGCGAGGACGACGAGGCCTTCAAGGTCCATGTGCACACGGATATCCCCGGCCAGGCCCTGACGGAGGCCGCCAAATACGGCACCCTGGAGCTGGCCAAGATCGAAAATATGCGCACCCAGGCGGAGGAGCTGGCGGCCGGCAAGCAGGCCCAGAGCACCGACGATCTGGACGCCGTGGAGGAGGAGCTGGAGGCCATGGAGGGCGGCGTGGCCGCCCCGGAGAAGCGCTACGGCTTCCTGGCGGTGTGCGCCGGTGACGGCCTGGCCGCCACCTTCCGGGATCTGGGCGTGGACCGCATCGTGTCCGGCGGCCAGACCATGAACCCCTCCACCCAGGCCATTCTGCAGGAGGTGAACCGCACCCCCAGCCAGGTGGTGTTTGTGCTGCCCAACAACAAGAACATCATCATGGCCGCCCAGCAGTGCGTGGGCCTGACGGAAAAAGAGGTCATCGTGGTGCCCACCAACACCGTGCCCCAGGGGATCTCCGCCATGATGGCGGTGGACCCGGAGGAGGCCGATCCCCAGGTGATCCTGGCGGCCATGACGGAGGCGGCGGAGAACGTGGTCACCGCCCAGGTGACCTATGCCGCCCGGAACTCCGATTTCGACGGCTTCGCCATCAGCGCCGGGGACTATCTGGCCCTGACGGACGGGAAGCTGTTCGGCACGGATCAGAAGCTGGAGACTCTGCTGGATCAGCTGGCGGCTCTGGCGGCGGACAAGGGCGCGGAGTTCATCACCGTGTTCTATGGCGACGGCGTCACCCAGGAGGACGCCCAGCGGGCCGAGCAGCGCTTTGCGGATGCCTGCCCGGAGGCGGAGGTGTCCCTGCTCCCCGGCGGCCAGCCTGTGTATTACTATATTATCTCAATTGAATAATATATTGTGCCGTTTGCGCAAAAAAGACGCCGGAGGTCTCCTCCGGCGTCTTTTGGCATCGCCCGCCATTCCGCTGCTTTTGGGCCGGGTAGAACCCGGCCCCTACAGGTGCTCTACTGGTGATGCTCTCATCGTCTTGCTGAAAAAATCTCCATCTTGCCCCGGGGGGCGGGGTGTGGTACAATGGCCTTACTTTATAATAAGGAGCGTGCCGGTATGATGCACCTGGAAGCGGACGTATTCCGGAAATTCGACAAGCAGTGGGCCCTGGTCACGGCGGGGACTCCGGAGCATTACAACACCATGACCATCAGCTGGGGCGGTCTGGGCACCCTGTGGAGACGGCCGGTGGCCACCGTGTATGTGAAAAAGAACCGCTATACCTTTGAATTCATGGAGCAAAGCGACTATTTCACCGTCAGCTTTTACCCTGAGGCGCAGCGCCGGGCCCTGTCCCTGCTGGGCAGCACCTCCGGCCGGGACGGCGACAAGGTGGCGGCGGCGGGCCTGACGCCGGAGTTCCTGCCCCAGGGCATCACCTTCCGCCAGGCGGAGACCACCCTGGTCTGCCGCAAGCTCTATTGCCAGGACTTCGCCCTGGACCAGATCCCCCAGGACGTTCAGGACATTTTCTATCGGGACGAGCCGGTCCACCGGATGTACATCGGCGAGGTGGTGGACATCATCGGGAATGAAAGCCTTGCCAATCGCCCCTGAGTGTGCTATACTCAGGGCATAGCATACGGAAGCTCATATAGCCTTGCGGATATGGTGCAAGGCGTTTCTACGGGGCCGCCCACGGCCCTGCTATGGGTGCTCTGCCGGTGGACCGGCGGGGCGCCCATCTATTTTTTCCTGAAGGAGCGATGCGGTATGACACAGGTTTTACGCGGCAACATCATCCAAGCCCCCCGGCTGGGGGAGCTGGACATCCGGGAGCACGGCTATCTGGTGCTGGAGGACGGCGTGGTGCAGGGGGTCTATGACGCGCTGCCCCAGGCCCTGGCCTCCGCCTCCATAACGGACTACGGCGACCGGCTCATCATGCAGTCCTTTGTGGATATGCACCTCCACGCCCCCCAGTATCCCATGCTGGGCATGGGCATGGACCTGCCCCTGCTGGACTGGCTGAATACCTACACCTTCCGCACCGAGGCCCGGTTCGCAGACCCGGACTTTGCCCGCCGGACCTATCGCCGCCTGGCCTCCGACCTGATCACCAACGGCACCACCCGGGTGTGCATGTTCTCCTCCCTGCACACCGAGGCCACCTGGATCCTCATGGAGGAGCTGGAACGGGCTGGGGTCACGGGCTATGTGGGCAAGGTGAATATGGACCGCAACGCCCTGCCCGGCATTCTCCAGGAAACCACGGAGGAGTCCGTCTCCGAGACCCTGCGCTGGCTGGACGGCTGCCATTTTGAGCACGTCAGGCCCATTATCACCCCCCGCTTCACCCCCAGCTGTTCCGACGAGCTGATGGCCGCCCTGGGGGAGATCGCCCGGGACCGGGGGCTGTATGTCCAGTCCCATCTGTCGGAAAACAGGGGGGAGATCGCCTGGGTGAAGGAGCTGCACCCGGACTGCGCCCAGTATTGGGAGACCTATGACAAATACGGCCTTTGGAAGGACCACACGGTGATGGCCCACTGCGTCCACTCCGACGCACGGGAGTGCGCCGCCATCCGCCGGGCCGGGGTGGTGGTGGCCCACTGCGCCGGGTCCAACATCAACCTGTGCAGCGGCGTGTCCCCGGTGCGGGAGATGCTGCAGCAGGGCATCTGGGTGACCCTGGGGTCCGACATCGCCGGCGGGGCACAGCTCCCCATGTACAAGGTCATCACCATGAGCATCCGGGCCTCCAAGATCAAGCGCATGGAAACCGACTGGTCCGAGGACTTCCTGACCGTGCCGGAGGGGTACTATCTGGGCACCACCGCCGGGCACCGGTATTTCGGCGGGGGAGAGGGCTTCGCCGTGGGCCAGCCCCTCCACGCCATCGTGGTGGACGACGGGGACTTCCCGGAGCCGGTGCGGCCCCTGACGGTCCGGGAGCGCTTTGAGCGGTCCCTCTATATGCTCCACCGCCACAACATCACCGCCGTCTGGTCCCATGGCCGCCAGGTGAAGTGAATATCTGCCGCCGCTCCCGCATCGGAGCGGCGGCTCAGCTTGTCAAAAAAGGGCGTGGCCCTTTTTTGACAAAAGGCTTGCAGTCTGCCGCGCGCATAATTTGTTCGCTGAAAGCGAACAAATTCCACACTTGCAGACTGAGAAGTGTTTTTTGCGACGTACACGCCGCCGCAAAAAACGGATTGCACTTTATTTGCCGCCTGCGGGCGGCAAACTCTGCGAGGCTTTTTTGACAGACTCTGCCGCCGCTCCCGCGGGAGCGGCGGCTTTTTGCGCCCTTTTGTGGATACGCCGCGCCGAAGCATTTGATCAAAACGGCCCTGTAAAGTGGAAATATTGGAAGAATGCTGAAAAATATACAGAATATTCATGGAAGATATTTCCAATAACTTCCGCTGCCGTCCACCCGGCACGAACAAACACAAATGTGCGTGTATTGTGGACGGAATCAGCGGGGCGGAAAAGGGGAGGCTGACATTTTGACGGATTTGTCCAACACGGACGCAGAGCCAGGAAACTGTTCGTGAGATAAGTACAAAAAACAATGGGTCGTTTATCACGGTGATGTGATACCGAAGCATCGGAAAAAAGCGCCAACCGGCCGTCCACCCGGCGGAAACACCGGAAACGTTTCCTGAAAAAATCCTTGTTTTTGGAAGAAATTCCTTGCTTTTGCAGGAGAAAGGAAGTATAATTATGCAATCAGGAAATTCCTCAACACAGCAGGGGAGTGGAACGAAAAAATTCAGGAAGGAAGTCGATCGATGAAAAAGACGAGAATGCCGCAGCGGCTGCTGTCCCTGGTCCTGGTGCTGATGATGCTCATCAGCGTCCTGCCGGTCAGCGCCATGGCGGCGGAACTGACGCCGTCTGACCCCGAGACCGGGCTGACGGCCACCGATGTGACCAATGAGCTCACAGACAGCGACCGTCTGGCGATCTTCGAGGAGAACATGGACTCCGATAAGGTGTCCAGGTCCGAGATCCCGGCGGACGACGAAATGGTCCGTGTCATTGTGCAGCTGGATGCAGACAGCCTGCTGGATGTCCGCAACCGCACCAATGCCAGTATGTCCATGCTGGACTTCCAGCAGACGGACGCAGCCAAGGCCCAGCTGAAGGACATCGCCAACCTGCAGCTCTCCGTGATGAACACCATGGAAAGCAAGGGCATTCCCAGCTCCTTCACCTTCAGCTACACCTCCGTGGTCAGCGGCTTTGCCGCCCAGGTGCCTTACGGCAAGATCCATGACATCAAGAACATCAGCGGCGTAGAGGACGTGGTGCTGTGCCAGACCTACTACACCGATTCCATGGGCTCCGCCACTCTGGGCCAGGCCCTGACCGCCGCGGAAGTGGCGGCCTACTCCAACAACACCCAGTATCAGGGCGAGGGGATGCTCATCGGCATCCTGGACACCGGTCTGGATGTGAACCACGAGGCCTTTGCCAACGCTCCTGCCGTGCAGAAGCTGCAGAAGTCCAGCCTCAGCAAGCTGCTGTATACCCTCAGCGAAGGGGAGGACGGCAAGACCAACGTCACCGCCTACAGCTATGCCGCCCTCTGGTATGCCCAGAAGCACAGCTCCAGCTCCCTGGTGCTGCTGACCGAGGACGACCTGTATAAGAGCGGCAAGGTGCCCTTCGCCTTCGACTATGCCGACGCCGACGCGGACGTGATCCCCTCCGCCGACGCCGTGGAGAAGTACGGCAATGACCACGGCACCCACGTGGCCGGTATCACCGCCGGCAAGACCGTGGACGCCGACGGCAGCGTCACCTTCGCCGGTCAGTCTCCCGAGGCCCAGCTGGCCATCTTCAAGGTATTCTCCGACTCCACCAACGGCGCCTCCACGGATACCATCCTGGCGTCCCTGAACGATGCCCTGCTGCTGGACGTGGACGTGATCAACATGTCTCTCGGCTCCAACGGCGGCTTCGGCCGGGAGGCCGAGGGCGACCTGACCACCAAGTATTACGACCTGGTCAAGTCCGCCGGTATCCTGCTGAACTGCTCCGCCGGTAACTCCTATTCCTCCTCCCAGGGCGGCGCAAAGGGTGACTTCACCTCCGTGTCCGACCCCGACACCGGCATCATCAGCTCCTCGTCCTCCTATGACGCGGCGCTGTCCGTTGCCTCCGTCAACGCCAACGAGACGGCGGCCTTTGTCACCGCCCAGGGCCGCGTCCCCTATCAGGACGTGTCCGGCCACGACTTCACCGCCCTGCTGCTGGGCAATGACAGCTCCAGGACCTATGAATACGTCATGGTGCCCAACACCGGCGACACCGCCGATTACCAGGGCCTGGACGTCACCGGCAAGATCGCCGTGGTCATGCGCGGCGGCCTGTCCTTCGAGCAGAAGCAGCTCAATGCCGCCTCTGCCGGTGCTGCGGGCTGCATCATCTATAACAACCGCGACGGCTATCTGCTGAACATGTCCGTGGATAACTACAAGATCCCCACCGTGTGCATCAGCCTGGCCAACGGCCAGATGATGGAAGCCGCCCAGGAAAAGACCCTCACCGTCTCCAAGACCGAAAAGGGCTCCGTGGCCATGAGCGACTTCTCCTCCTGGGGCCCCCTGCCGTCTCTGTCCCTGAAGCCGGAGATCACCGCCCCCGGCGGCAGCATCTATTCCTCTCTGCCCTTCGCCCAGTACGGCTACATGAGCGGTACCTCCATGACGTCTCCGTATCTGGCGGGTGTGGCCGCCGCCGCTTTGCAGTATGTCAACACCCTGATGCCCGGCGCCTCCGATACCGACAAGCAGCTGCTGGTGAACCGCCTGCTGATGAGCACCGCCGACATCCTGTATGATGAAAACGGCGTGGCTTACTCTCCCCGCAAGCAGGGCTCCGGTATGGTGAACCTGGCCGAGGCCGTCACCACCCCCGCCTACCTGTATGTCCGGGGCCAGGACAAGACCAAGATCGAGCTGGGCGACGACGCCGACCAGCTGGGCGTGTACAAGCTGAGCTTCGTGGTGAAGAACCTCACCGGCTCCGCCCTGTCCTATGACGTCAGCACCACCGTCCAGACCGAGAGCACCACCACCGACGGGCTGTACATCGCCCAGAAGGGCTATGTCCTCTCCGCCGACACCAGCGCCATCAAGGTCTCCGGCGGCGCCCTCAGCGGCTCCACCGTCACCGTGCCCGCTAACGGCGAGGCCACCGTCACCGTCACCGTCCGCCTGTCCGACGCGGACCGGGCGTATCTGGCCAAGTTCCCCAACGGCATCTATGTGGAGGGCTTCGTGGAGCTGACCAACAACGACGATCCTGCGCTGTCCGTGCCCTTCCTGGGCTTCTACGGCGACTGGACCAAGGCCCCCATCTTCGAGGACGCCGATATCTACAACGGCCTGGACGAGAAGATGTACGCCACCAACGTGGCCGGTGTTTACGCCATGATGTACGTGGTGAAGCTGGGCATGTATCCCTTCGTGGTCCCCGAGGGCTACGACACCCCCTCCACCTCCGCCGATAAGATCTGCGTGGACCTGGGCGGCGGCAACGGCGTCAGCAACCTGTATTACCTGCAGGCCGGTCTGCTGCGGGCAGCCAAGACCACCAACGTCACCATCACCGACAGCGACACCGGCGAGGTGTACCTCAACAGCGACGGCCTCAATGTCCGCAAGGCCATGTACAACTCCAGCTCCGCCGCTGTGCGGCCCGGCTATGTGGGCGAGATCTTCCCCCCGCTGACCGGCATCCACCTGATCCCCAACAACACCCGCATGACCTACACCGCCGCCGCCTATGTGGACGGCTTCGACGTGCAGGACAACCTGAAGAACACCTATTCCTTCAACTTCACCTCCGACGGTGAAATGCCCTATATCGTCGACCGCGAGAACCTGCAGTTCCGCACCGGCGAGGACGGCCGGAAGTACCTGGATGTGACCCTGGCCGATAACTTCTGCCTGGCCGGCGCCACCCTGTACTCCACCCAGTGGAAGACCAACGTCAACAACGGCAAGAAGGAAATGAGCATCGGCTCCAACTACTATGACGGCATCATCCCCGCCCTGAAGGCCGACGGCACCTCTCCCCGGGCTTACGAGGAGTATACATACACCTTCGACGTTATGGACTTCTATCAGAAGCTCCTGCAGGGCACCTTCTATGTGGTGGCCTACGACTACGCCATGAACCAGTGTGCCTATCGCGTGACCCTGCCTGAAAACGCCGTCACCAGGATCACTCTGGATCAGACCGCTGTGACCCTGCCCCAGAAGGGCTATGTCCAGCTGAACGCCACTGTGACTCCCGACGATGCCACCGACCAGAACCTGGTTTGGAGCTCCTCCGATTCCAGCGTGGCCGAGGTGAAGAACGGCATCGTGGCCGCCAAGGCTCCCGGCACCGCCACCATCACCGTCAAGTCCTCCGTCTGGCCCGACGTGAAGGCCCAGTGCCAGGTCACCGTCACCGACGAGGTGGGCGCGGACGTGCCTATGAGCGAGTTCCTGCTGAACACCTCCTCCGTGACCATGCTGGCCGGCACCACCTATACCAATGTCCGGCTGTATGGCTACGCGCCCTTCTATGCCACCGACCTGAACCTGGAGTGGACCTCCTCCGACGAGTCCGTGGTCACCGTTGAGCCCAACGGCGAGGGCGACCAGCTGACCCAGTATGCCAAGCTCACCGCTCTGAAGCCCGGCACGGCCACCGTTACCGCCAAGGCCAAGAACGGCACCGCCTCCTATGACCTGGCCGTCACCGTCACCGAGGCCACCGGCTCCGGCAGCTTCAACATCGTGGGCGACACCCTGGTCAGCTACAGCGGCACCGAGAGCACCGTCACCATTCCCGACGGCGTCCGGGTCATCGGGGAGAACGCCTTCAAGAACAACGACTACGTTCTCAACGTCATCTGCCCCGACTCCCTGGAGGAGATCGGCTATCGGGCCTTCTACGACTGCGACAACCTGCAGAGCGTCAGCCTGCCTGAGACCATGAAGGTCATCAACGAGGGCGCGTTCTACTACTGCAAGAACCTAAAGACGCTGGGCCACACCGACGACGGCGTCCTGCCCAAGGGCCTGACCTCCATGGGCGTCAAGGCGTTCTACTTCTGCGAGGCCCTGGAGGGCGACCTGGTGATCCCCGAGGGCGTCACCAGCCTCAGCGCCGGCCTGTTCTATAATGCCTACGCCCTGACCAGCATCACCATTCCCGACACCGTCACCTCTATGGACGCAAACGGCGACCAGTTCGCCAACTGCACGGCTGTAACCTCCGTGACTCTGTCCAAGAACCTGACCGAGCTGCCCAAGACGGCGTTCTTCACCTGCAAGAGCCTGAAGCACCTGCCCGACCTGTCCAACGTCACCTCCGTTGGCACCAGCTGCTTCGCCGGCTGCGCCGCCCTGGAGGAGATGGTGATCCCCGAGAGCCTGACCTTCATCGGCGCCAACGCCTTTGCCCGCAGCAGCCTCACCGAGATCACCGTGCTGGGCGATCCCACCGGCCTTGACTCCGCGTTCTACAACAGCCTGAACCTGACCACCTTCGTGGCCCCCAAGCTGACCACCATCGGCAAGCAGATGTTCCAGGGCTGCACCGCGCTGGTGAACTTCATCGTTCCCGACAACGTCACTCTCATCGGCGAGAGGGCCTTCCAGGGCTGCACCAACCTCAAGACCCTGACCTTCCCTGCCTCCTACAAGGCCGAGACCCTGTCCTTCGGTCTGACCCCGTTTGTCAGCTGCCCCGCCTTTGAGGGCTATGTCATCGAGGACGGCGCCAGCATCGTCCGGACCGAGGACGGCACCCTGCTGGCCGGCGGCGGCAAGGTTCTGGTGAGCCTGCCCCGGGACTTCAAGGGCACCTCCTACACCGTGCCTGACGGCGTGGAGACCATCAGCGACTACCTGTTCTATAAGAACACCACCATCACGTCCGTCACTCTGCCCGCCAGCCTCAAGAAGATCGGCACCGCCGCCTTCCAGGGCTGCACCAAGCTGACGTCCATCGCCCTGCCCGATGGCTTCACCACCCTGGGTGAGCACGCCTTCGACGGCTGCTCCGGCCTGAAAACCGTAACCTTCGGCCAGAGCCTGACCGCTGTTCCCGCCTACGCCTTCAGCAACTGCTCCGCCCTGACGGCTGTGGACCTGCCCGCCACCGTGGAGACCGTGGGCGATTACGCCTTCCGCGGCTGCGCCAAGGCCACCGCCCTGTCCCTGAAGGAGGGTCTGACCTCCATCGGCGCCAACGCCTTCTACGGCTGGAAGGCTCTGAAGGCCATCACCATTCCCCAGTCCGTCACCTCCCTGGGCGGCTCCGCGTTCTATGACTGCAACGCCGCCGCTTCCATCGACTGCGGCAGCCTCACTGTCATCCCCGACCGCGCGTTCTACAACGCCAAGGCCGTCAAGACCGTGAAGCTCAGCGACAACGTCACCTCCATCGGTGAGCGCGCCTTTTACTCCTGCTCCCTGCTGGAGACCATCAACTGGCCCTCTCAGCTGAAGACCATCGGCAAGCAGGCCTTCTACTATGCCCGGAAGCTCCAGAATCTGGACTTCTCCGGCACCCAGCTGGAGTCCATCGGCAACAGCGCCTTCTATCAGCCCTATGAGGCCCGGACGCTGGCCTTCCCCGGCACCCTGCAATCCATCGATAGCAAGGCGTTTGCTTATCTGAACTACAACAAGACCGCCTATATCACCGAGGTCAGCATCCCCGCCTCCGTCACCAGCCTGGCCAAGGATGCCTTCTATCTGGCCAGCGGCCTGAAGAAGATCAACGTGGCCGACGGCAATGCCGCTTATGTGTCCTCCAACGGCATCGTGATGCTCAAGGACACCGGCGAGATCTACATCTGGCCCCAGGGCAATGAGACCACCGAGTTCACCCTGCCCGCCAGCATGACGGAGATCCCCGATAAGATGTTCCAGAACAACACCAGCCTGAAGAAGGTCATCGTTCCCGCCAGCGTCACCAAGGTGGGCACCTATGCCTTCTCCAGCTCCAGGATTGAGGAGATCTACTTCGAGGATTCCGCCAATGGGCTGACCGTCGGCGCCTTTGCCTTCTACAATTGTCCCGATCTGACCAGCCTGCGTCTGCCCTATGGCCTGACCAGCATCGGCGCCAACGCCATTTCCAAGACCGGTCTGGAGACCATTGTCATTCCCGACACCGTCACCGAGATGGGCGGCAGCGCGCTGGCTTACAACGACGCCCTGAAGAATGTCACCCTCTCCAAGTCCCTGACGGCTGTGCCCAGCCGCGGGTTTGTGGGCTGCGAGGCTCTGACGGAGCTGACTCTGCCCGCCTCCATCCAGGATTGCGGCGTCAGCAACACCGTCAATGCCTTCACCGACTGCGTGAACCTGCAGAACATCTTCGTGGCCGACGGCTCCCTGTACTTCAAGAGCGTGGACGGCGTCCTGTTCGATAAGAACGGCACGAACCTGCGCTGCTATCCCGAGGGCCGCACGGCGGAGAGCTACCGCATCCCCGAGGGCACCGTCCGCGTGGGCGGCAACGCCTTCGCCGGCAACGAGCACCTCAAGAGCGTCAGCTTCCCCACCACCCTGGAGCGTATCGGTCCCAAGGGGTTCTTCGCCTGCACCAACCTGAAGGATTACTACTTCAACGGCATGACCGCTCCTCTGCTGGAGACCACCGTGTCCCTGACCGGCGCTTATGCCAACGTGGCCCTGTACGCCAACTTCGTTGGCCTGTGGGGCACCACCACCAGCGGCTTCGTGTACAACGACTGGGGCCTGAACCTGTACTATCCCCAGGGCGCTGTGGGCTACACCGCCTATGTCTGGGACAAGTACTTCAACACCGAGAACGGCAGCGTCAACGTCATGGATGCCAGCTACTTCACGCCCACGGATCTCACCGTGACGGAGACCGGCGTCCGCAACGCCCTGCTGACCTGGACCGCCGCCAAGCAGTCCAACGCCGAGGATATCGTCTATAAGGTGGAGCGCAGCGTTGCGGTCCACATCCAGGACGACACCCAGGATACCTGGCTGTTCGATGGCTTCGAGACCCTGGCGGAGAATCTTACCGCCTGCACCTATACCGATACCACCGCCCTGCACTTCGGCATGACCTATGCCTACCGTGTCACGGCCTACAGCCTGTCCGGCCAGACCGGCCCCGCTGCCATCGGGTATCTGTATATTGATGCCGACCCCAACAACGCTGATGAAATGGCGGTGCTGGAGCTCATCAAGAAGATCGAGGCCCTCAAGCCCATCGAGAACCTGACCAAGGAGGACGAGGCTTACCTGCGTCAGCTGCTGGCTGAGTACAACGCCCTTACCGACGCCCAGAAGGAGCTGGTGTACAACTATGGTACCCTGCTGGCCGCTCTGGAGCTGGTGGGCCACAACCCCGAGCTGAAGAGCGCCAAGCCCGCCACCTGCACCCAGGACGGCTACACCGGCGATGAGGTCTGCAAGGTCTGCGGCGAAGTCATCACCAAGGGCCAGGTCATCCCCGCCACCGGTCACAAGACCGAACTGGTGGGCGCTAAGGCCGCCACCTGCACGGAAGATGGCTACACCGGCGACGAGGTCTGCACCGTGTGCAACGTCACCGTGTCCGCCGATGAGAAGACCGTCACCGTCAACGTCCTGGCCAAGGATGCTGCCACCAACGGCCTGTTCACCGTGGATTACGATGCCGCCAACCTGACCCTGACCAACGTGGCCTTCAACACCCAGTACAGCTCCTACAAGGATGCTTCCGGCAAGGTCACCCTGGGCTATGTGGACCTCAACGGCGTGACCGCCGGTTCCACCGTGGCCACCCTGACCTTCACCGTCAATGATCCCACCGCTCTGGACAAGATCAACGTCACCGTTACCGAGACCGAGCGCAACGATCAGACCGTGAACAACGCCGAGACTCTGGCTGCTGACCTGCACACCGAGACCGAGACCGTGAACGCCAAGGCCGCCACCTGCACCGAGGATGGCTACACCGGCGACGTGGTCTGCAAGGCCTGCGGCAAGGTCATCACCAAGGGCGAGGTCATCCCCGCTCTGGGTCACAAGATCGAGCTGGTGGGTGCTAAGGCTGCCACCTGCACCGAGGATGGCTACACCGGCGACGAAGTCTGCACCGTCTGCGGCGAGATTGTGAAGAAGGGCGAGGTCATCCCCGCTATGGGTCACAAGATCAAGCTGGTGGGTGCTAAGGAGCCCACCTGCACCGAGGATGGCTACACCGGCGACGAAGTCTGCACCATCTGCGGCGAGATTGTGAAGAAGGGCGAGGTCATCAAGGCCACCGGCCATCAGTACAAGGATGGCAAGTGCACCGTCTGCGGCGCCGCTGATCCCAACTACAAGCCCTCTGTCAAGACTGGCGACGAGAGCAACACCGCCCTGTGGGTCCTGGTGATGGCTTCCGCTGCTATGCTGGCTGCCGCTGTTGTGGTTCTGCCCCGCAAGAAGCACTCCCGCTAAACGGAAAAACAGCCTGGGATGATCCCCATCCCACGAGCTGAGATGCCCCACCCCCTATAGAGCCAGCCCCCGGCGGATTCCGCCGGGGGCTGGCTATTATTCACAAAAAGGCTTGCCACC
>ERZ826613.2717-NODE-2717-length-16586-cov-14.435485_pt1 | contig 16586 bp, 22 predicted proteins | sample MGYA00519925_ERZ826613 | MGnify/ENA primary metagenome ERZ826613 (study PRJEB31778, sample SAMEA3449236) | human gut metagenome | biome: human gut; feature: human-associated habitat; material: faeces | place: United Kingdom | collected 2010/2012 ... | reverse complement strand
AAGAAGAATACCCGTTTCCAATATAAGCTGATTAAGAAAGGCGGACGGGCTTCCGAATTTGAAAATGCGATTGAATGGCTTTGCCTGTCTGGTATTGTGTCACAGGTTTACAAGGTCGAGCAAATCAAAAAGCCGCTTGAAAACTACCGTGATATTGATGCGTTCAAGATTTATGTATCCGACTTAGGGCTGCTTTGCGCCAAAAAGGATTTAGCTGCCAATGACATTCTCTATATGGTCGAGGAAATTAACGACTTCAAGGGCGGTATGGCGGAGAACTATGTCAATGTGCAGCTCTCCATTAACGGCTACCACACCTACTATTGGGAGTCCGAGCGTGGGGCTGAAATTGATTTTATCATTCAGCGTGACGGTCAGCTCATTCCCATTGAGGTCAAGTCTGCCGACAACACCAGAGCCAAGAGCTTAAAGGTCTATATGGACACCTACAAGCCCGCTTATGCTATCAAGCTCTCTGCCAAGAACTTCGGCTTTGAGGACAATAAAAAAATTGTTCCTCTCTATGCCGCATTTTGTATCTGAAATCAATATCGCAACAGTAACGCTCACAGAAAATGTGGGCGTTATTTTTTGCCCCTAAAACAGAATAAGAAAGGATAACGCTTATGAAGAAATGCACAAAAATCATTTGTATGGTTGCCGCCGTGTGCCTGTTAGGTGCGGCGGCTTTTTGCGGTTTCCGCATTTACAGCCACTATGCGCACGAAAGTGAGCAGGAAGAAGTCTTTGAGAAAATTGCCGAGGTTGTGGAACAGGCGCAGACGGGTGAAAGTGAAACTGCCGATGTTCTGCTCACGGAGGAAGAAACTGTACTTGCGGAATACGGCGAACTGTATCTGCAAAATACGGATATGGTCGGCTGGCTTTCGATTGCCGGCACGAATATCAACTATCCCGTAATGCAGACCCCGAACAGTCCCAATTATTATCTGAAACACAATTTTGAAAAGGAGTACAGCGATTTAGGCACTCCGTATGTGCAGGAAAATTGCGACCTATTGACGAGCGATAACCTTGTTATTTACGGTCATCACATCAAAGGGCAAAAGATGTTCGGCGCATTGGAGAATTACAAGAGCAAGGATTTTTACGAGGAACACAAGACCGTTTGCTTTGATACCCTCACAAAGAGGGGCGAGTATGAAATCATTGCCGTGTTCAAAACGGTTGCGTACAGCTCGGCAGGTTTCCGCTACTACGATTTTGTAAGCGCAGAGAACGAAAATGACTTTAACGCTTATATCGCCAAGTGCAAGGAGCTTGCCCTGTACGATACAGGCGTGACCGCAGAATACGGCGACAGGCTTATCACGCTTTCTACCTGCGAATACTCCGCACAAAACGGCAGACTTGTTGTAGTGGCAAAAAAGGTTGCCTAATATCTGTACCGCTTCAAGGAAAGGAGGCTTTTAATGGCTGATATAAAAACCAGAGATGCGGTCAAAGGCACAATAAAAACCATAGACAAAGCCGCCATTGCTACCGAGCGTATGAAGTCCGCTTATGCGAAAACAAAGGATAAGGCGGAACAAGGCTGCTACGCCGATGAAAACTCCGCTACGGAATATGACACCGACAGGCTTTCCTATGGAGCTGACCGTATCAAGGACGAAGGTATCCACCAATTTAACAAGCAAGGGCAAAAGGCGGTCAAGGAAACAAGGGAAAATATCGGCAAGGCAAAGGATAAAATATCGTCCTATAAACAGAAAAAGGCGGCAAAAGCCGCCGAACAGCATAACAATGGATTGCAGATCCGTCACGGGGCTGCAAGCCGTTCCTCTGCTCCCGATAGTACCCAAAGGGCAAAATCTCAGTTTATCAAGACCCGACAGCAAGGCAAAAAGACGGTTAAGACCACCGCCCGAAATACAGAAAAGACGGTCAAAGCAACCGCAAAAGGTACGGTCAAAACCACCCAGAAAAGCGTTAAGACTGCACAGGCTACCTCTAAGGCAGCCATCAAAACAGCCGAGCATACCGCCAAAGCAACAAAGGCAGCGGCAAAGGCTTCTGCAAAAGCGGCTCAAAGAGCTGCACAGGCGGCAAAAGCTACCGCCAAGGCTACGGTTGCTGCGGTGAAAGCAGCGGTAAAAGCTACGATTGCCGCAGTTAAGGCGATTATTGCAGGAGTCAAGGCTTTGGTAGCCGCCATAGCCGCAGGCGGTTGGATTGCCGTCGTGATTATTATTGTTATCTGTCTGATTGCCTTGATTGCAGGCTCGGTGTTCGGCATTTTCTTTTCGGGAGAGGACTCTGGAAACGGTATGACAATGCAAAGCGTTGTACGGGAAATCAATGCTGAATACGATACCCGTCTTGACGAAATTCAAAGCAGCACTACCTATGATGTTCTGGAAATGTCGGGAAGCCGTGCGGTCTGGAAAGAGGTGCTTGCGGTTTATTCCGTAAAGACTGCTACCGACCCAGACAATCCGCAGGAAGTGGCGACGATGGACGAGGGCAAAAAGCAGCTTCTATCGGGTATCTTCTGGGAGATGAACGAAATCAGCAGCAGGACGGAAAGCAAGACCGAAACCGTCATAACCGAGAGCGACGACGGTCACGGAAATATCGTGCAGACGGAAACCACCGTTACACGGACTTATCTCTATATCACGGTCACTCACAAGACCGCCGATGAAATGGCAGACCTCTACGGATTTAATGAAGAACAGCGACAACAGCTATCCGAATTACTTGCCGAGGAAAACAATTCGCTCTGGTCGGCGGTGCTTTATGGTATCTCCATTGGTGACGGCGAAATCGTGACTGTTGCCTTGTCGCAGGTCGGAAATGTGGGCGGTCAGCCCTATTGGTCTTGGTACGGCTTTGACGGGCGTGTAGAATGGTGCGCCTGCTTTGTGAGTTGGTGTGCGAATGAGTGCGGCTATATCGACAGCGGCGTGATACCGAAATTCGCAGGCTGCGTCAATGGGGTACAATGGTTCAAAGACCGTGGGCAATGGCAGGACAGCAGCTTTGAGCCGTCGGCAGGTCAAATCATCTTCTTTGATTGGAAGTGCGACGGCGAAGTAGACCATGTGGGCATTGTAGAGAAGTGCGAAAACGGAATTGTCTATACCGTTGAAGGTAACTCTGGCGACGCTTGCAGACAGAAGCAATACACTGTCGGCAGCAGCGTTATCTACGGATACGGTATCCCTGCCTATTAAAAAAGGGCAAAAGAAAAACAGAGGTTTTTCTTTCCTCTGTTTACTCTTTTGCCTTACATAAACCGTTGACGGTTGCTTCTACAATGGACAGTTCTTTATCATCTAAATTGTCGAGCTGTGCGTCTAAGCGTCTGCGGGCGGAACTTTTACTGACTTCTTTATTCGGGAATATGTACTCGTCAACCGAAATGTTGAACATCGTCATAAGCTGAATAAACAGCTCCAGACTTGGTTTTTGCCCCTCATTTTCAATCGCCTGTAAATGCCTTGGGTCGTAGTCAACGATGCGGGCAAGCTGTTCTCTCGTCATGCCCTGTGCTGTTCTGGCTTTTTTGATAGCCAGACCGATTGGCGTAAAATCGAAGTCAAAATCATTATTTCTTTCGTCCATAAGCTCACCACCTTGTGCCTGTAAAATCGTACTATATATATTTTACAGAAACGAGGCTTCTTGTGAAACGGTCTGAAATCTCTTGCAATAGGATATGAAATATCTTATACAAGGATATATAAAAGCTGCTTTAGAAAGTTTAGAGCAGAAATCTCTGCAAATACTTGACTTTTTGAACGGCGTTCAATATAATATATTTGAACATCGTTCAAGGAGGGCTTGATATGGACAAAAGCGCCAATATAAAAAATCGCATTATTGAAGTTACAACTGAATTGATTGAGCAGCACAATGGCAACATTAAAGACATTACTGCCCGTATGATTGCGGAAAAAGCAGACATTGGATTAGGCTTAATTAACTATCATTTTGGAAGTAAAGAAAAATTGATAACGGAATGTGTGCAACATATTATCGGTCAAGTAGTTACGGGTTTTCATATGGAGCAAGAGTTTCAGACTGATAAAGAGCGTTTGTCGGCTTGGGCGACCTATGTTTTTAATTTCCTATTTGAGCATTCTGCAATTTCCCGTGTTTCTATTTTAGGAGATTGTCAAAATTATACTGTAAACTGCAATTCTGTACTTACTCAACGAGGCTTTTCGCTGTCTTTAAGGGATGGTATATCCCATGAGGATAAATCTATGTTCGTATTTATCCTTACTGCTACGATGCAGATAGCATTTTTAGGAAGTGAAACAGTCAAACAATTGCTTGGATATGATTTTACGAAAACCGACGATAGAGCCGCATATATCGGCAAATTGGTCGATATTCTTTTTGAAGGGATGGTGCAGATTGATGAATAAGAAAATAGGAGTGTATGGCTCTGTTGTCAATTTCATTGCGGTAATCTGCTTTGCCATTTCTATGTTATTTGGATTTGATTATGGCAGTTACCTGTCTTCCATGTTCATTGCGTTTAGTTTTGTACTAATGATGTGCGGATATGCTTACTTTGCAGAAAAAGGAGCAAAATTAGCGGGCTATGTTTCAGTAGCTTTTTCCGCTATATATGCAGTCATCATATTATTAGTCTATTTTGCACAGCTAACGACTGTCCGATTAAATGAATTGACACAGCAAGCTGCCTTACTCCTTGATTTTCAGCAGTGTGGACTGATGTTTAACTATGACTTGTTAGGATATGCAGCCATGTCAGTAGCTACATTTTTTGCAGGATTGACGATAATATCAATAACAAAAGCAGACCGATGGTTAAGACATTTGCTTATGATACATGGGGTATTTTTCATATCTTGTCTGATTGCTCCGATACTTGGATTGTTCAAAGCAAATAGCCCTGCATGGGTAGGTGTAGCAGTATTAGAATTTTGGTGTTTATACTTTCTTCCAATTAGCACTTTATCTTTTTTGCATTTTTCTAATTGCAAGAAATAAGGTATATCAATATGCGTTATTCTTTGCTTTAATCTACCACCTATGAGCAAATAACTACCGCCTATCGTGAAACAGTGGAAGTTGTTTTCCCAATTTCTTATAATATAGCCGTGGAAAGGAGGTAATCGGATGAAGATTGAAATTAAAATTGACGAAGGCTGCACAGAAACGAAGGTTATCGTCATTACAGGCAAAGTAACCGAGGAAGTCAACGAAATAGTAAAAAGGCTTTCAAGTGAGCAGCCCCAGATAATTGCAGGTTTCAAGGACGAACGGGCAACAATGCTTGAGCCAAACCAAATCTATCGGGTTTATGCGTCGGCGGGCAAGGTCTATGCTGAAGCGGAAAACGGCACGCACCTTCTCCGACTGCGGCTATACGAGGCAGAACAGCGCCTTGCAAAATGTTCTTTCGTGCGCATATCAAATGGCGAAATCATCAATTTGAAAAAGGTCAAAGGCTTTGATTTGAGCTTTGCGGGAACGATTTGCGTTTCTCTCTCAAACGGAACGGTTACTTATGTTTCAAGGCGATATGTTGCAAAAATCAAACAACTCTTAGGATTATGAGGTGGTAAAAATGAAAAAGAAAATTATAATGCGTGGATTATTCGGCTTGCCTACGGGAATTGCCCTTGGATTTGTGATTACTCTGATTATTTCCGCCTGCATTGGGAACGGCGCTTTTTATCCCGTTGCGCCCGAACTTATAGACACAATGGGAAATGAACTGAATGCAGTCATTTTGCAGACCGTTCTGTGTGCAATTATGGGTACGGGCTTTGCGGCGGCATCGGTTATTTGGGAGCTTGATTCGTGGAGTCTTGCAAAGCAAAGCGGCGTTTACTTTCTAATTATCAGCGTTATTATGCTACCGATTGCTTATGTGACGAATTGGATGAAGCACACCGTTCTCGGCGTTCTCTCCTATGTGGCAATATTCGCTGCCATTTTCGTTGTCGTTTGGCTTTCGCAGTATCTGCTCTGGAAACGGAAGATAAAGAAAATGAACGCTATTGTCAGCAAAGACGAATAACAGAAACAGAGGGCAATATATGAGGGATGATATAACCATTCGGCAGGAAACACACCGTGATTACAAAGATGTAGGAATATGTATTGCTGTGATTTTTGTTAGTATTGGGAAGAAAAAATAGTTGCACTTCTTACTCCACACTACTTGTGGGCAACACATTCGCTGTTTGTGGGGAAGAATTTTTACGAAAAATGCGCTATACTTTTCTTCGGAGGTACATAAAAATGGATCAAATTAAGATAGGAAAATTTATAGCTGCTCTGCGGAAGGAGAAATGCTTGACGCAGGAGCAGCTCGGAGAAAAGCTCGGCGTGACCAACAAAACCATTTCCCGTTGGGAGAACGGAAACTATATGCCCGATGTTGAAATGCTGTCGCTGATGTCAAAAGAATTCGGTGTAAGTATTAACGAGCTTATAAGCGGCGAACGGCTTTTAGCGGAGGACTTTAAGAAAGCCGCCGACAATAATCTTGTTACGGCGCTGAACAACAGCACCTTTACGCTGAAAGAAAAGATAGCATTTTTTAAGAAGAAATGGTTGCACGAACATATCTCAACTATCGTCCTGTGCGTTGTGGCGTGGATAGGTATTATAATATGGACAGCGCTGAAATTACGAGGCAGCGACTCTTATGCGCTTTTGGGTGCAATAGGCAGTATGCTTGCTATACTTTTCTATGTGGTACTGTATAACCGTATGATGGTATATGTGGAGAACCACGCATATCGGGCAACGCCAGACAAGGAAACCGAAACGAAAAAGACCTAAAATCACAACAGTTTCAAAAGGAGAAGATTACTTATGTATATTTACAAAACAGAAATTTTAACGGTCAGCACAAAATGGTTTTCAGATAAAGCAAATGAAGGGGACATTTTGATGCTGGATAAGCTCATAAACGAGAGAGCTGCCGAGGGATGGGAGCTTGTGACATACGATTATATGGCAACATCCTCACAGATAAAAGGTGCGTTTGTTGTTACCTTCAGAAAAGAAAAGGCGTAATTACAAGGATAGGAGGATATGCTTATGAAGAAATTTAGGACAATCGTATCGCTGATTGCAATGGTACTTGCAGGTGTGGTCGGCTTTTTTATCGGCTCAGCGTTGGAAAATGCTTTCGGCGGTGCAATTCTCTTTTCGCTGATTGTCGGGATTGCTTGTGTGGTTTATACGATAGACAACCAGAACGAGTAATTACTTTCAAGTCAGCCTAACAGTTGTGATTTTGCTGTGAGCAGACCTTGATAAACCTAAAGCAGTTGAATGCTGTCAGAGTATTGGCAGCAAAGAATTTGTAAACTTTTTGTTTTCCTCTTGACAAAGTAGGTCTACAAGTGTTAGACTATAAGCAGGGGTCTAATAGTTGTAGACTTGCAAGGAGGATTATAATGAAAAATTACAAACTTGGAGATATGGAACTGGAGTTTGCTAACTTAATTTGGGAGAATGAGCCAGTTTCCTCTGGAGGCTTGGTTCAGCTTTGTGAGCAGAAATTCTCTTGGAAGAAATCCACCACATATACGATGCTGAAGCGTCTTTGTGATAAGGGCATTTTTCAAAACAATTCGGGCAATGTCATTTCTGTCCTTTCAAAGCAGGAGTGGTTTACGAAGCAAAGTGAGGGCTTCGTGGAAGAAACATTCAACGGTTCTCTGCCACAATTCTTAGTGGCGTTTACCCGCCGCAAAAAGCTCTCAAAGCAGGAAATCGCTGAAATACAGAGAATCATTGACCAAAATGTAGAGGAATGACTATGAGCGACAAAGTATTTCTCGATATTGTAAATATGAGTATTACGGGCAGCTTCGCCATCTTAATTATTATACTGGCACGGCTGCTGCTGAAAAAAGCTCCAAAGGGTTTCTCCTACGCATTGTGGTTTGTTGCCTTTTTCCGCCTGCTTGTCCCCGTTTCCTTTGAAAGCGTTTTGAGCATATTGCCGTTCAACACAACGCCGCTTTCTACGGATATGCTTTATATTGAAACCCCTTATGTGGAAACGGGTATAAAAGCAATAGACAGCGTAATCAACCCTGTTGTAGCAACTGAGGTTTTCGGCTCCAACGCAAATGTATATCAGATATTTACCTTTTTGGGGAAGATTATATGGTTCATCGGCGTTTGTGCGTTTTGCCTGTATAGCATACGCTCATATTCCAAACTCAAAAAGAAATTACAGAGTGCCGTCCTTCTTCGGGATAATATTTATATTTCGCAAGTAGTCGGCACGCCCTTTGCGCTTGGATTGCGGAATCCGAAAATATACTTGCCGAGCAATTTGGCTGACGCACAGGAATATGTAATTGCTCACGAACAGACGCATCTCGCTCGGCGTGATAACCTTGCGAAGATATTAGGATATGTTGTTCTTATCCTGCATTGGTTTAACCCTCTTGTGTGGCTTGCGTTCAAGCTGTTCGTTACCGATATGGAAATGTCCTGCGATGAAAGCGTAATCAGAAATTCAAAGGAGGATATTCGCAAAGAATACAGCCGGTCGCTTTTAGAGCTTTCTATTGAAAAAAGCACACTTGGCGCACCGATGGCATTTGCCGAGGGAAATCCCAAAGAAAGGATAAAGAATGTTATGAAATCAAACACGAAAAAAATCATTGGCTTTGCAGGCATAGGGGCGGTAATCTTAATTGCGGTCATTGCAATATGCCTTATTCCTAACCGTCCGCAGTATGCGACGGCAAAGGATGCTATTACAGGCATTCCCGCAATAGCTACGCAGTCCGCAACTTATGCCGCAATAAAGACTGCCGATGGAAATACGACAATTACAGACAGCGAAGGCTTCAATCAACTGCTGAATTTCATAGAAGGCATTGAGGTCAACACGAAAGAAGTCAAGAGAGGCTCTTGGAATGACAGCGAGGGAAATAACAAGATTACATTTTACCGAGCAGACAATTCTATGGACTCCGTAATCAGCTTCACTTCTGATTATTCTAAGATTTGGGTTGAAACAAACGCAACACTTTCTTTCACATATAGTGTGAAAGACCCAGCAGAAGTGCAAAAGGGACTTGCGGCTTTCCTTGGCAACAATAGCTAAGGCAATCTTGCGTTTGTGAGTCGGAGGAAATATGCCTAATGCAAAAAGAAAAATTTATACTATGCCCCGTCTGCGGCAACAAAACAAGGGTACAGATACGGGAGGATACAGAGCTAAAGAACTTCCCGCTATTCTGTCCCAAGTGCCATAAGCAGACATTGATAAATGCAAAGCAACTGAATATCACAAAAGCAGAAGTGCCAGACGCTAAGACGCAGAGCCGATGAACTTGTGAGATACCTCACAGCTCGTCGGCTCTTTTTTTATCAATATATTTGGCAGCACAGCCCACCAAATAAAAAAAACGGTGCTTTGGTGGGCTGCTCTGTCACGCCCAAATAAAAATAGCTCAGCCCTCTAAGCCCGTTTAAGGTTTGGAGGGATTTTTTATGTGTTGGTCTAATATGACCGCAACGCTGCTCATAAGAAGCAGCGGATACATATAGAGTGTCACGCAGGAACGAGGATAATCTGTTAAAAAAATCCTCGCCTGTTCGTGGCACTTTTATGGTTTCCAAATAGAGATTTCATTTCTATGCCATAGGTCTAGTTATGCTTATTGCCGCAGAGGTCTTTGTACCTTTGCGGCTTTTTGCTTGTCCTGCTTCTCTTTGATGCAGGACAAGCCCGTATCTGGCGTTGGCTGCCGTAGTCCGCCTGCCAATCTGATTTTTTCAAAAAATTCAGATTGGAGGAAACAGTATGGCGTATAACAAAGCCAGAGAAGAAAAGAAATGGCGGCTCTGGAAAGAAGCCGAAGAAAAACAGTTGCGGAGTTTAGGTGTCAGTGAGAACGACATAGAAAGGCTCCGTGTTCACGATTGGGCGATTTTCAATTCCGATAGGCGTTACTATCAGCGTATGCAGGAAACAGGTACATACCTTGAAGAAGTCGCAGCGGATATGACACAGCCCGAAATAAAAACGGTCGATGATTTTCTGAATAACATCGAAAATCAACAGCTCTATCAAGTGCTGATTAAGGTGGACAGGCTTACCTTGCAGGCGATTTTATTGCAAATACAAGGTTATTCCATTGCCGAAATCGCTGCCGTCCTTGGTATGAAAGAAGATACCGTCTATAAGCGGTTAGGCAGGCTAAAACAAAAAATCAAAAAACTTTTGGGATAGTGTCCAAAAAGGCACTTTCCCACGGGCTACTGGGTGAGAGGGCAAAACCTCTCGCCCAGTTTTCCTTTGTGTGGCGAAAACGGGATTGCTCTTTGAAAACCGAATACCCATTCGCCAAATACCTTCTCTTTGTGATTGTGATGAGCATAAGCGTGTCGAGAGGTACGCAATGACCTGCCGTAAAGCAGAGAGCGATAACTACCTACTCAAAATATCGAGCAGCTCCCGATTTCGCCATAACCCACAAAGAGGACAATGATACTCCCGTCCAGTCACAGTCCGAGCGTGATAAAACCGTCGCAGGCAATGAGGGCGGCTCTGTCAGAACGACAGTTGGGGTGAAACTCCCGTGGCGTCAGTTCGCTGCTGACCGTTTGGCGACTTCCCAATAGCATTTCGGGGTGTCGAGGACAAATTGAAATGCTTTCTCATAGCAGCCAGACGCAAGGCGGTCAAAAGAACAGAGAGATTGTTTATGCTCTCCCGACCTTAAATACTTCCTTGTGTTTGGCTGCCTACATAGGCAGAAAACCTCTGCCTAAATCATATTGGGAGGTCAAACACAATGGAATTGACTATCAAGCGTGGCGACATTTATTATGCGGAGCTAAATCCCGTTATCGGCTCGGAACAGGGCGGCACAAGACCCGTACTTATCATTTCCAACGATATAGGCAACAAGCATAGCCCTACGGTCATTATCGCCCCTATCACAAGTCGGGTACACACAAAAGCCAAATTACCTACGCATACCTTAATTAAAGACTTCGACGGTCTGGATAAGAACTCAATCATATTGTTTGAACAAATCCGCACCATAGACAAGCAACGTCTGCGAGAGTACTTAGGAACTCTTGACAGGCGTTTTGTTCATTGCGCAGACAAAGCCCTTGCTATCAGCATCGGGCTTGCAAAAAAGGATTAGCTCTCTCGTTATACGGTACAAGCGGTAGTTCATATACATTAGAAACGAAGGAGGTGTTGCGGCTGTTGCATAGAGAATTTGTTTATGTTGGCGACCCTGTTCCAGAATTAAACGAGCAGGAACACGCTGCGTTCCTTATGAATATCCAAAAGTCGATACTCCTTTCTTTGGAGAAAAGAAAGCTGCTGACACATTCTCAGCGGGAACGCTGTTTGGTCGAGCTTGAAAAGCAATATAGCAGGGAGCAAAAAAGCAGACGCCGAGCATAACGCTTGGCGTTTTTACATAGCCGAGTGAAAAAACAAATTTGCACATTCGACACTGCACACTCTTTTTTCTATAATTAAATACAGTAACAAAGTTTACTGAGAAAGGAGCTTCGCTATGATAAATAGATATGAACGCCTAAACCAAGAGCTGAAGATGGTTGAAACGAAAAGAAAGGTAGCTGCCTACTGCCGAGTTTCAACGGACAATGAAGACCAAGCCAATTCGTTTGAAAGCCAGCAGCGGTATTTCAGACAGTATATTGAGCGCAATCCCGATTGGGAGCTTTATGAGATTTTTGCCGATGAGGGCATTTCTGGCACGAACACAAAGAAGCGCAAAGAGTTTAACCGTATGATAGCGTGCGCCAAGAACGGCGACTTTGATTTGATTATCACCAAGGAGATTTCCCGTTTTGCGAGAAACACCCTTGATAGTATATATTACACCCGTGAATTGAAAAAGCACGGCGTCGGTGTTATATTTATGAATGACAATATCAACACTTTAGACGGCGATGCAGAGCTTCGTCTGGCGATTATGTCCTCTATTGCACAGGAAGAAAGTCGCAAGACTTCCGAGCGTGTGAAGTGGGGTCAAAAACGCCAGATGGAACAAGGCGTTGTGTTCGGCAGAAGTATGTTGGGCTATGATGTCGAGGGCGGCAAAATGACTATCAATGAGGAAGGCGCAAAAGTTGTACGCCTTATTTTCCATAAGTTCGTCAATGAGGGCAAAGGAACGCACGTCATCGCCCGTGAGCTTCGTGAGGAAGGTATCAGCCCTATGAGGGTCAAGGAATGGAGCAACACGGTCATTCTGCGAGTGATACGCAACGAGAAATACTGCGGCGATTTGGTGCAGAAAAAGACCTATACCCCAGACTTCCTATCTCACGAAAAGAAATACAACCGTGGGCAAGAGGAATTTGTTATCATTAAAGACCATCACGAGCCGATAATCTCCCGTGAACTGTTCGATGAAGCAAACCGAATTTTAGATGCAAAGTCGCTTTCGCAAGAGGGAAAGGCAAAGCACTCTAACCGCTATCCGTTCTCTGGTAAAATCAAATGCGGCTGCTGCGGCTCAAGCTATGTGGCAAGGTATAAAACCAGAAAGGACGGCAGTCGATATAAGGCGTGGCGCTGCAATGAAGCGGCAAAGCACGGAAGCCCCCATATCGACAAGGCAGGAAACCAAGTCGGCTGTACGGGCTTGTCTATCCGCAATGAGGATGCGACCCACATTATGTATCTCGTAACCAAGAGCCTTAAATACAACAGGGACAAAATCATAAATAACCTAACTGCCGTCATTCAGTCCATCATTGCTATGGATACTACGGGAACGGATGTCCTAAAGTTGCAAGAGCAGATTAAAAAGATTGAGGGCAAGCGGGCTAATCTGATTGACCTGTATATGTCCAATCTGATTAACAAGGACGAATTTACCGCCACCCGTGCAAGCTGCGATGCAGAAATTGAGGAGCTTCAATCTATCATCGAAAGCGTGGATAAGCAGCGGGAAATGATAGAACAGCAACAGCAGCTCTTAAAAGAGATTGAGGACGCAATCAAAGAGATTGTCAGCGGCGTGGAGTACGAAGATGAGTTCTATAAGCACATTTTAGACAAGATGGTAGTTCAAGATAAGGACAACATAGATGTATATCTGAATTTACTTCCTATGAAGTGGAGCTATACGGTTGCAAAAGCATCAAAAAAAGCCGTAGCCTCTGAATGGAACATTTCAGAGGCTTCTCTACCAATATCATTCAATACTGCCATAGAGGTTCGATTAGGCATAGTAAAGCGCTGAGAGAGATAACGCATGGATGCCCCGATTTCGCCATCCGGGCCACCAGAGTGCAATAACCTATAATAGGCAAAATTTAAATAATGATATCAAAATACACGGTTCCGGATTCTTTGTCAAATACAATCTGATCAACAATCGTCCGAATAATATTCCCTTTTGTATCGTTTGAAACTTCTGGGTCACAGAGGACATCATACACTGTCCGGATCTGGGAAAGTGCTTCTTCACGGGAGGGGGCAGCAGGTTTCTGATCTTCAAGCTTCTGGATATTCTTCAGAAGAAAATCTCTTTGCTTCAGCAGTCTGATCTTATTTTCTTTATACTCTTCCAACGTATCAATTTCATTTTCGTAAGCCAATTTAATTCGCTGCTCCCTGGTTGCAAGTCTGGCCAGCTCTTGTTTCAACTGATCTAATTCATCATTTTGCGAGGGCGCAATTGATGACTTTTGTATGTAATGGAAATCGGCTCCGTCAAGAAGCTGCTGCAGGTAATCCAAGACCAGCTGCTCCATTTTCTTCACGGAGATAGCAACGGAGGTTTTGTGAAATCCTTTGGCGTATTTCCAACATTGAAAGTAAGGACAAGCTCCGGATCCAGTATAAGACAAGGTAGCTCCGCAGATAGAACACTTGATCAGGCCAGAGAGCCAATGCTTACAGGTAGATACATTTCTGTGCCGGATAGGCCTGCGCCTGGCGTCCATAAGCTTGACACGTTTATCTAGCTGATCTTTGGTGTAACGTACTTCATGCGCCCCTTCAAACGTCTGCCCATTCCAATTTACAATGCCCACATAAAAAGGATTGCGCAGGATATAGTCAATGTTACGCCGTTCAAAAGAATTGCCACGTTTGGTCTTGTATCCCAGGTCATTACACTTCCTGGCAATGGAGGTAGTATCCTGGCAGTAATCATCATATTGGGACATAATGTAGGAAACAATTTTAAATTCCTGTTCATTGATTACGTAAGGCTTTCCCTCTCCTACGGCATCATAACCAAGCGGGGGAGAAATTTGGTATCCTTGTTTCAGAGCTTTTTCTCCCATTCCACGGAGTACTTCTCCGGATAAACGGATAGAGTAGTATTCATCCATCCATTCAATAATACGCTCGATCAGACTGCCGAAAGGTCCATCTATAACCGGTTCGGACACACTGATTACATCTACATGATCCTTTTTCAACATACTCTTGTAGACTATGGATTCTTCCTGATTACGGGCAAATCGGCTGAATTTCCATACCAGGATTACATCATAAGGATGTTCCTGAGATTTGGCAGCAGCTATCATTTTTTGAAATTCTTTTCGTTTCTTGACATTACGTCCAGAAACACTTTCCACATATATTGCATCCTTCTGGACAACAATCCCATTACTCTTGGCATAGTCCAGGAGTAAACGCTTCTGTGCATCTGGGGAAAGTTCATCCTGATCATGGGTACTAACACGGATATACAGTGCTCCCATGCGCAGATCATCTGAGCTTTGTTTCATTATGGTATCACCTCGTATATAATTATGTAAAAATGGGTATAAAAATAACAGCCTGCGCGAACAAAGGTTCCGCTTGCATGGCTGCCCCGAAGATGATACAATATTTTTGCTGAAAATAGTGTGCATCTTCGGATGTGCCCGCCGCTCTGGTGCTGGTAACACTGGGGCGGTTTTTCTTTTATTTAGTTAATTCCAAGCTCTTTCATTAGATCTTCCTGAGAAATGGAAGGCTGATAGTCGGGATCACCAGCCTTGTAAGCTGCTATTGCAGCAAGCTCATCTGGATAAGGAGCAACTTCTTCTGCATTGCTTAAAGCAAATGCTCCCTGGATTAAGTTCCATACCTTTACTGCATCTTCCTCACTCATAATAGTGACTGCGCCGAAAATTCTTTCTTTTACGTTAGACATAAAATCACACTCCTTTATAAATCTGACCGTGATTCCCAATTTCAATGATATCAATGATAATTCCATTCACATCAAATATTACACGAAAATCGCCAACTCGTAAACGGTAACCGTCAGTTCCCTGCAACTTTTTGATGTCTTCCTCTTGGGGAAGTTTGCCGATAGCGGTGACTAAGCGCTTACGCGTGGGTACATCTTGCTTCTTTAGAAACTTTTCTGCTTTTTTAGAATATATGATTTGAAACAAGTTTTCACCTCCAGAATTAATGTGGATTTTTAGGTTAATTTTGCATAGCGCATTCAGAATGTTTCTTTTCTATAAATTTTGAACCGGACTCCACTTTAAAGGTGTCGAATTCGACCCCTTTAAAATCAGGATGAGGTGCCGGACAAAAAAGGACGGCACTGGAAGAAACAGAAGAACACGTTCACGTCAAACCGGACGAGAGGATGGCTGCTGCCGTCCCTGCAGTCAAAGACGGACCACCATATCCGGTGGATCAGGAAGCTGCATGTACACCATATCCTGTACCGGAGCCAGGGGGCTTCCGATAACCCGCAGTATATGGCCACGGTATGCAGCAGCTGCCATACCACTGAGAACCATCTGCCGGGAGGCATCCTGTACCAGTGGATGCAGGAACAGAAGAAGTTCACCAGGGGCCTCCGGGATGCCACGTTCATGAACATCTTAAGGAAACGGCTCATGAAAGCATTCCCGGATGCGGTCTTTACCTATGGGAACATCACGAAAGTGGACCGGGAGAAGTTGAAGTTCCCAAAGAGTCATGGGAATGACGCCACGGCCATTGCCCTGGTAAGGACGGGTGTCGCTTCCGTTAAGGATGAGGAACCTGTCCTCTATATCCAGCAGGTAAGGCGAAAGAAACGCTCCCTTCATGAAGAGACACCGAGGAAGGGACGGAAGGAACCGAACCGGAAAGCTGCACGGAACAGTAAGAACACAAAGGCTGTAACCTTTACGAAAAGGCGGGGCGGAAAGAAAACATCCGTTACCGCATGCCTGTTCGACCGTGTGGAACTGGACGGGAAAAAAGGCTGGATCTCCGGATTTACCGGAACATCCTGTTATATGAAAGATGCAGAGGATAACTACATCCGTACATCCGGAAAATATAACCAGGTCAGCCTGTCAAAGCTCAGGATCCTGCATCACTGTGGGAACTGGGTCATTGGAGCAAGAAAACCTCTGGGGAAAGGCTGATGGCTCAAAGAGCCATGCTGCTTTCATCCCGGTAATTGAATTACCGGGAATTCCCGCAGAGTGTCTTAAAGAAGGCAAGGAAGTAGCACAAATCAAGGGAATTTCTTTGGACAAAGAGAAATCGGATGAGCATATGGTTCCCTTGGAAAAGTTATCAACACTTGAGACGGTAGTATTGATGTCAAGGGTAAGCAAAGAAAGGGATTTCTACTATCCAG
>ERZ826613.2714-NODE-2714-length-16595-cov-3.323821_pt1 | contig 16595 bp, 14 predicted proteins | sample MGYA00519925_ERZ826613 | MGnify/ENA primary metagenome ERZ826613 (study PRJEB31778, sample SAMEA3449236) | human gut metagenome | biome: human gut; feature: human-associated habitat; material: faeces | place: United Kingdom | collected 2010/2012 ... | reverse complement strand
TCATTAATGCATGTAATGTATGCTCCCCTACATTGTACATATGGTGTGGCGTCTCCTGTTCCGTCTTCATAAGAAGATCAAATTCCGGCAAAAACTGCTTTGTAATTCCAAGTTCATAAGCTGTCCGTAACATATCCGGTCTATCAGAAACTAACGTTTTTACCAATTCCACCTGAATTCGCTCTGCACTAATTTTCCGAAGCGTTGGAGCCAGCTCTTTCATAGCCATTCTCGCCTCGTCATCAATTTCAAATCCAAGCTGTGCCGCAAACCGTATTCCTCTTAATATACGCAAAGCATCTTCCGAAAATCTTGCCGTTGCATCTCCCACACAGCGAATAACTCCTTTTTTCAAATCTTCCATTCCGCCAAAAATATCTACAAGTCCATCTGCATCATTATATGCCATCGCATTGATTGTAAAATCTCGCCGGAGAAGATCCTCTTTTAACGACCTAGTAAATGTAACCTCCTTCGGATGTCTGTTATCTTCATATTTTCCATCAATTCGATAGGTCGTCACCTCGTATCCTTCATGATCGAGCAATACTGTAATTGTTCCATGCTCAATCCCTGTATCAAATGTCTTATCAAACAATGTTTTTGTTTCCTGAGGCATCGCAGAAGTTGTAATATCCCAATCTTGAGGAATTCGTCCCAATACGGAATCCCGTACACATCCTCCGACCGCATAAGCCTCATAACCATGTGTCTGAAGCGTCTCTATAATCTTTTTCACATTCTCAGGTAATACAATCTTCCGGTTTTCCATTCTCATATGCCTCCTTATTAATCTGTATTATTATAACACACTTTCAATTGGGGACGTGTTTTTTTCAAAAAAACTCCGTCCCCAATTGAATCTTATCCTGTCCCCTTTTGAATTGTGTAAAGTTCACCTTCAATTTGTTTTCTAATCCTCTTTACATAACTTTTTGAGACTCCTAGCTTTTCTTTTACTGCATTTTCGAATTGCACTCTACTTTCTACGAACTGTAAAATCTCCAATCCTTGAAGTTGTCTTTGTTCTTGCATATTCCAAAGTATTTCCCACGCCAATTCTACATACTGCCTATACTCTTCCTCTTCTGTATCTAAAAACACATTTTCATCCTTTTCCTGATGAAATGTTCCAATTGATGTCCCATCTTTAAATTTTTCCTCATATAACTTTAATGCTTTTTCACATAATACTTCTCTATTCTTTCTTTTCCCAGTATATTCCCTCATGCTGCTATGTTCATATTGCATTATGTTACTACATATTTTTGCTTTTACTGGATTCATATGAATATAACGCAAGCAGCTCCAAAAATACCTTTCATCTTCTATACACTGCGTATTATATCGATTTTCAAATACATAACCAGTACGATTATGCTTATAATTATAATATTTCGCATATCTTCCCAACACTTTTGCCATAAATATTGGCATAATTTCTTTCTCAGCTTTTGCTAAAAGGTGAAAATGATTTGACATAACACAATATGCATAGATCTCAATATTACAATCTTTTAAATTGTCTTTAAGCAAATTCAAAAACCTGGTTTTTTCGCGTTTTTCACCGAAAATATTTTCCCGATCCAAACCTCTGGATACAATATGATAAAAACCCGTTGCACTTTCACGCCTTGCTCTTCTCGGCATAGGCCTCCTCCTCCCTATCTACTTTTCTTCTATAAATGTTGGCAATTCTCGGCGACACGCCAAATACTGATAATAATGTAGAAATATCATGAATAACAAGAATTGCGTTGTAGAATTAAATTAACACATTTATTTCTATAATGCAAGAAATTTACGAACACAATACCATAAAATTCAATTGGGGACGGAGGTTTTTTAAAAAAACTCCGTCCCCAATTGAATTGTGTTTCTTTCTAGTAAGATTTTCCCCAATATGCCATATGTTTTGCTGGTTTTCCGCAATAAATACATTTATCAGAGATCATCGGTTCATCTTCGATCAAACATCTTGTAGCAGCTCCGCCTGTCTCATATTTCACTTCGCCTTCACATACTGGATCTCCACACCAACATGCTTTTACGAATCCGCGGTTTGCTGCGAATTTTTCTTTCATCTCGTCCATCGTTACTGCTGTATCGATGTGTGCTTTCAGGAACTCTTCTGCCTTATTGTACATATCCTGCTGGATTGTTTCAAGAATCTCACGAAGTTTTGTTGTTATTTCATCTAAGGACACAACAATCTTCTCGCGGGTATCTCGACGTACTACTACAACCTGATTATTTTCAATGTCTTTTGGTCCGATTTCAATACGTGTTGGGATTCCGAGAATCTCCTGCTCTGAGAATTTCCATCCCGGACTCTTCTCGGAATCATCAATCTTCACTCTGTATCCGGCTTTTTTCAGCTCATCAAGCAATTCATTTGCTTTTTCCAGTACTCCTTCTTTGTGCTGAGCAATTGGAATTACGCGACACTCAACTGGTGCAAGGTGCGGTGGGATAACAAGTCCGTCATCGTCACCGTGAACCATGATAAGCGCTCCGATACTTCTTGTGGACAATCCCCATGATGTCTCGTAAACATTCTTAAGCTGATTGTCTTTGTCGATATACTGAATTCCAAATGCCTCCGGAAATCCGCTTCCAAAGAAATGGCTTGTTGCGGACTGCAGTGCTTTTCCGTCGTGCATCAGTGCTTCTACTGTATAAGTATCCTGAGCTCCTGCAAATTTCTCATGCTCTGCTTTTCTACCTGCTACAAATGGTACAGCCATTGTCTCTTTGTAGAAGTCTTTGTAAATCTGCCACATCTGGATTGTTCTTTGTTCAGCCTCTTCATATGTTGCATGAATCGTGTGGCCTTCCTGCCATAAGAATTCTCTGGAACGAAGGAATGGTCTCGTTGTCTTCTCCCAGCGAAGTACGGAGCACCACTGATTCCATACTTTTGGTAAATCTCTGTAAGACTGTACTGTTCTTGCCCATAAGTCACAGAACAATGTCTCAGATGTAGGTCTTACGCAAAATCTCTCCTGGAGTCTCTCCATTCCACCGTGTGTTACCCATGCTACTTCTGGTGCAAATCCTTCGATATGATCTGCTTCTTTCTCAAGAAGTGCTTCTGGAATCAGGCATGGAAGATATACATTTTCTACACCTGTCTCTTTAAATCTTCTGTCAAGGTCAGCTTTTATAAGCTCCCAGATTGCAAATCCATTTGGAAGGTAGTTCAAGCATCCTTTTACGCTTGAATAATCACATAACTGTGCTTCTCGCACAACGTCTGTATACCACTGTGCGAAATCTTCATCACGTGATGTGATATTTTTTACTAATTTCTTATCCTTTGCCATCACAATTCTCCTTTTTCTTGTTCTTTTATTTCTGTAAAATTCTGTTCATTTCCATTTCAAAAATGTACTTTTACAGGAAATGTTTTATTTCCGAGGAGTTACTTTTTCTGCCGGGAACTTTTCATATAATTTAATAAAAATGTAATTATCTATTATATAAAAAACCGCCGACTCTTCATCTCCCCATATCAGGGACCGAAAGCTCCGGCGGTACCACCCTAAATTAACTGTAGCTATGTTGCAAATATCAGACAGCACAGTTCTCTCCATTCTCCATTAACGCTGGTCAGACGCTGCATTTTCATGCAGAGGCTCCAGGACCGGTTCCATGCAGTTCATAGCAGACACCTCACACCATATAATGTCCTCTCTGAGCCAGCTTACATGTACTAATTCCATTCATCGCCAAAAAGTATATCGATTTGCTCATAATTTTAATCTATCCCATGCACTTTGTCAAGATGTATACTACATAATCCTGCGCGTTGTAATCCTGCGCGTTAATAAATGCCATAAAAAAGAGAGAAGATTTTGAATGAACAACTTCTCTCTTTTTTCTCGGTTGAATTACCGTTTGTGATTGTGATTCAATCACCCTTTACGTTGGTGATTTATTATATCATGTTTTCGGAATTTTTTGATATTTTGCAACAAATTGTTGCTTTTTTATTCATATAAATGTTCTCTATAAACAATTTATATTCCCATTTTGGCAGCTTCAACTTGATTATTTCGACAGCTTCAACTTGCTTGTTTCGGTAGCTGCGTCTTATCTGTCTCTATAATCACATCTGTCTCTATAATCACATCTGTCTCTATAATCACATCTGTCTCTCTAATCACGTCCATCTCTCACCAAGTGACACTCTGTTTATTTCCGATTTATTTCCGTTCAGCCGTGAGTTCCTTGATCTCACGATTCACCCTGTCTCTTAACTGAATCAGATACATATCGGATTTTGGATAGCGCTTGAATGTCAATGGCTCTGGCAGATTCCCTTCAATCAGCTCCATAACATGCTCTCTACTTGTCAAAGATTCCAGTAATTTCAGTGCTCGCAGATCTGTCATAGCTTCGTCATGTACCATCATACGAAGCGACTCTTCTGGCTGTCCATTTTCACCTGGATATACAAGGAATGGATCTCCTGACGGAAATGCTCCGGCCGCATCTGTCACTTCATATGGATTAATGTGTTCAATGGAATACTGGCTGTTATAAAAATTATATCCCCAATGCAATACTCCAATAATTTTATATTTATACAGCTGCACACCGTAAATACGATTTCTTGCAGACGGCATAGACATAAATCGGTTGCTCACTTCATAAAACTGTCCTGTACAGTAATAAGTCCACATATCCGTCAGACCATTTGCAAGAAACTCTTCAATTTCATTATTTCCCGGAACCGGCTTGTCAATTAGACCGTGACGGTAAAATTCATAACTGGATAATGCATCAAATGTGTGAAATCCGTCCAGCATATTTCCAAGAGATTCTTTTGCAGCCTTATAAGACTCCAAATGTTCTTCTCTTGGCTCATCTGAAATGTGAAAATAAGTCACATCTGCAATTTCCCATTTTCTTAGCTTTGCTGTCAACTGTGGGAGAAAACTCTCAAGGAATTTTGTATATTCCCCGACCGCCGGTGTATGCCAGCCAAAAATCTTCTCTTTCTTTCCATTTACAGTTGCAACAACCTTCGGTGCATATTTTGCTCCCCATTGCGAGAACAAATGTGACATTTCAAAATACTCGATTCCACATTTCTTACAGAGATCGATCCAGCGCTTCAGCTTCTCAAATCCAAATACGTACTCTCCATCTTTTACTTCTACGTCAATCAACTGACAAGTCGTTCTCTCAAGTCCAATTGCAGTATCAAGCGGCGAAGTGAATAACGGGGTCAGCATCATATTACAATCACGTTTTACATATTCCTGGAAGTAATTTTCCAGAAGCTTCCAGTGTTCCTCTGAAAACACTTCTACATGATAATAATCCGCCAGGCAATCTGCATGCATCCATTCTGTGTGCATAATATCCAGTTTCGGAAGTTCCGTTCCGATAACTGTCACTTTCTGTTTTGCACTACATACAACTTCACCTTCTTTGATAAGCTGAAGCTCTATCTCATACTCTCCCGCCGGAATCTCATTTGTAATATCCACATCCACCCAAAGGCTGCGCCACTGGCGTGAATAGACAATCACTTTTCCGTCCTTTAAATCTTTAAGAAGATCCGGATACAATCCAGAAGTCGTCTTCAGATAATTATCATCTACAATTCCATTTGTCGCACGTCCGACCGGAACCATCTCCACCGTCCTCACATGAACATGCTCTGCAAGCTCAGAAACTACGCGCACATCTAATCGCTCACGCATTACAAAATCACCGGTATATGCCACCTGAAATGATACCGTCTCTCCCCACAGACCACTTAACATCTGACATTCCATACGGTATACCGGAGTCTCATCTGGGAATACCTTTTCCAGAGAACTCAGTGGTTTCATTTCATATTTGATTACTTTCTGGTCAAAAATACTCATATTTTATTTTCCCCTCTATCCTTTGATTCCACTCAACGTCATTCCTTCTTTGAATTTACTCTGCATAAATACATAGAAAATAAATGGTGGCAGGAAATTGATAACTGCACATGCCATAGTCAGACCTACATCTGTATTATACAATGTCTTCATCATACCAAGTGCCAATGGCAACGTCTTCATTTCCTGTTTTGAACAAGACACCATCGGCCATAAAAAGTTGTTCCATGCTCCGACAAATGTAAAAATAGACAGGGCTATAATAGATGATTTCACCATCGGCAATACCACTTTAAAGAAAATACGCAAACGTCCGCAGCCATCTATTTTAGCCGCATTGATCAGGTCATCCGGAATATCCAGAATGGCCTGCCGCATAATAAATACGCCAAATGCTGTTGGCAATGGCAGGATCAGCGCTTTAAAAGTGTTTAACCAACCCAGATTCTTAATAATCAAAAATAACGGAATAATAATAACCTCTGACGGAACGACCATTGTCATGATTAAAAAGATGAACAACTTATCATTTCCTTTAAAATCCATCTTTGCAAATGCATACCCTGCCAGTGAACATACTGTTACCGTAAGAATTACACCGACAACTGCAACAAACACGCTGTTAAATACGTAATTTGGAAAATTAGCCAGGGAAAAAATTTTCTGATACTGCATCAGTGTCAGCTTTTCCAATGAAAAATCAAAATCATAAGCATTCGTTGTTGATTTAAAAGACATCATTACCATATAAACAAATGGAATCACACTGATAAATATAATAATCAACATAAATATATATATGAAGATCTTATTAATTACTTTTTTCATCCTATATTTCCCCCTTTCTATATCTCTGATGCTTCACGCTTCATCATTCCACGCTGCAACATTGCTATAACCAGAATTACAACAAATAATATATTGGAAACTGCCATTGCATATCCCGCGGAGCTGGAACCTGCAAAGCACAATGAATATGCATAAATCACCAATGTTGTAGATGCATTATTCGGTCCGCCACCCGTCATTGTGTAAATCAAATCAAAGCACTGTAATGATGAGGTAATTGATAAGAACACTGCTAATATAATCGTCGGTTTCAACATTGGCAATGTTATCCGAAAAAATCTTGTCACTGTTCCCGCACCGTCTACTTTTGCAGCTTCATAAAATGACTCTGAAATCCCAAGTAACCCTGAAGAATAAATAACTACATAATACCCTAACATTTTCCAAATGGCCACTGCTGCAACAACCGCCAGTGCTGTCTTAGCATTTCCAAGCAACATAGATGCCTTGATCCCAAACAAGCCAAAAAATGTTTCTACTGCCGGAATTTTTCCGTTCAGCAATTCTCTCCAGATAACACCTGTTGCCGCATTGGAACAAAGTACCGGAATGAAAATAACACTATTTGCAATCTTGCCAATTAACATATGGCGATGACTAACCAAAAATACAGAAACTATGAGGGATAAAATCATTTGTAACGGCACGATCATAACCATTAATTTTAATGTGTTAAAAAGTGCTTTCATAAATTTTGTATCTGTTACCAGCCGCTCATAGTTCTTCAATCCATAAAATGTTGGCGGTGTCATGATATTATATCTTGTAAAACTAAGTACAATTGATATGATGACTGACACAATAACAAAGCCGATCAGGATTACTGTAATCGGCGTAATATAACCATATGGTGCCAGATTTGCTATTTTCTTTTTATTCATAATCGTCCTTTCATCTTATTGCGCAATCATCAATAGTGCAAAAAGATGCCTGCAAAACTTGCAGGCATCGACTATTATGCATTTATTTTTTATTTATTTGCCCAATATTCATCTAACAGTCCGTTTGCATAATCTTCAGCCTCTTTCAGACCTTCATCAACGCTTGTCTCTCCGCTCATAATTCCCTGGAAATCAGCTGCAAGCTGGTTCAGGATCTGTGTTCCACAAGGACCAGCCTGAATTCCATGCCATTTGTCTTTATCCTCTGTATAGATTTTCTCCATCTTCTCATCACCTACATATGGCTCACTCTCTGTAAGTGCAGCTCCCGGGCATTTTGCATGATATGCTGTCATGAACTCAGAACCTGTTACATATTTGATGAAGTCCATAGCAAGGTCTTTATCCTCACATGCAGACATCAGTGTCAGACAATCTGTTGCTCCAAATGTTCCAAAGTCTTTGTTCTTCAGTGAAGTAACAAAATTCCAGTTCAGATCCGGATATGTTTCTGCAAATGTTGTTCCATCTGTCTGTGAAGAACGTGTAATTCCGAATGCTGCTTTTCCGGCACCGAATACATTTGAAAATGCATCAGACCATGACAGTGACATAAAGTCCTCATTCATGTAAGATGTAAGTCCTTTTAACCATGTAACTGCTTCTTTTCCAGCCTCGTCAGCAAAGCTTACAGATTTCAGGTCATCATTATAAACCTGTCCACCGTTCTGCCATAATGCGCTGTAGTAGTATGCATTCAGAATCTGCATTGCTCCGATATCACTTGTATTCATTCCACAAGCAAAACCATACTGGTCAACTTTTCCATCTCCGTCAGTATCTTTTGTAGCTTCCTGACAGATTCTTGCAAAGTCATCCCATGTCTCAGGTGCTTTCTCTCCAAGTGCATTTAAAATATCTTCATTGTAGTATAACACGAATGGAACTCCTGTTACTAATGGCCAGCCATACTGTCCATCCATCATATTACCATTAGAAAGATATTTGTACTCTTTCTTATCTTCATCTGTAACGTAAGAAGACATATCCTCTACTGCACCTGCATCGATGTATGTTGGGAACATCTCGTTGTACATATATCCAACGTCCGGACCTTCTCCTGAATTCAGAGCTGTTGTATAAGTCTCTTCGTACTTGTCCCATGGGATAACTGTAAGATTTACTTTACAATCATTTTCTTTCTCCCAGTCTTTTAAAAGATCTCCCCAGTTCTTCTCTGTAGCATCATCAAGTGGTGGTACCCATACTTCTAATGTCTTCTCGCCAGATTTCCTGTCAGATTTTTTGCTGTCGCTCTTGCTTCCACAGCCTGTAAACATAGATACAGCCATAGCAGCAACTAACAGCACACTTACAATTTTCTTTTTCATTTTCGTGCTTCTCCTCCATTAATCGTACTTATATTTTTATAAATCATCACTTATAGATTATACATATTATTTTCACTTGCCTCAAATAGAATTTTTAAATAAATGTTTTCTATTTATCTAAAAATTAAATAAATGATTTTTTTACAGATTTTTTCGCAAATAACTTGGTTGTTTATCAAAAAACACTTGCATTTTCTATATGTTTTCTGAAATCTTTTCATTATCAATCAACAAGTCTTTATCTTTTATTTATGATTATTCCCCTGCCAATTCCAACTTTTTTACCGGCCAGAAGATATTGCTTCAATCCTCGCTGAAGACTATTTTCTTCCAGATATGCATCTTTGTTCTCTCGAATTTCCCCAAATACTCTTTCTTCTGCCTGTGGGAAATCATAATGTACCTCTACAATATGATACATTTTCTGAAAACGAATAATATTACTTGTCTCTGGTAATATCTCTCTCAGTTCCGGACTTAAAAGCCATGAATCGCAAATAAATATCACATCTTCGTTACTAAAAAATTTCTTAGCTGATTCAAAAGATTTTTGACATTTACAGTAATCCAGTTTTTCTCCAGCCGGTATATGAACATTCAACACTTTTTCTCCACTCGGCAAATGGTATTTCTGTGCCAACTTCTGATCCAAAATAAGTGGTTCAAACTGAAGTCTTCCCAGACGGAACAACTCCATTCGAATAGACTTTGCAACCCATTCCACTTCTTCCAGTCCATATACTTTGTATTTCCGATAACATTCTTTACACCAAATCGTGATATCAGAAAACGTATCATGAAATATCTCTTCGCTGATATCTTTCTCCTTATACTTTTCATGGACTTCACATGTCAGCTTCAGATAGAACCATAAAACCCATTGAAAATGTTTTTGAGTTTCTCGCCATTTATTTAAAAATATTTCAAAATCATTTTCAAATAAATGTTTCCATTCATAAAACTCCTTCTCAGACAAACTGTACTTTCCTATATTTTCCCGCACTTCCTCTGGTATTTCTATTCGCAGCATCACTTCCTGTATCGTCATAATTATCCTTTTACAGAACCTCCTACCATGCCAGAAATTAAATACTTTCTGAAAATAATTGCTGTTACTGCAGGTGGTATCAACGATACAATACCTGCTGTTGCAATTAATCCATATTCTACACTGTCTTTTGTCACAAATTCAGATACAACAATCGCCATAGGTTTTGTATCCATAGATGAAGCTAATATAAGCGGAATCTGAAACTGGCTCCATGTATTCAGGAACATAATCAGTGACACTGACAAAATAATCGGATATGACAATGGCAATATAATTTTAAAAAATGCTTTTCCTCGACTGCAGCCATCAATGTGTGCCGCCTCTTCCAGCTCTTTTGGAATTGTCGAAAAATAATTTATAATCATCCACGTTGCCATCGGCAGATACGAACTTACATAAACCATACTCAGCCAAAATGTATTATCCAGCATATGCCCTGCCGAAAACATTTTATACAGAGGAATAATAGTTGCCATTACCGGAATGACCATCGTAATAAGTAAGGCATTTTTGATAATTTTCCTTCCCGGAAACTCCATTCTGCTTAATGTATATGCACTCACCAAAGCAATTGGCATACCGATACAGATCGTCACAATCACTGCTCGAAGAGAATTTTTTAAACCTGTAAAGTATGCAACACTTCTTCGTCCGCCAGAAAACAAATTCTGAAAATTACTCCATGTAATATGACTCGGTAATAAACTAACTACATTTGAGAACATTTCTGCTTTCGGTGTAATCGCCATAACAAAAGTCCAAACAAATGGTCCTAATGTGAAAACTAAAAAAAATATCGTTGCAACAATATATCCTGCTTTCTTCACATACTTCATTAATAATCCACCTCCTTGTTCAAATTCCGGAGATAGAATATTCCTAAAAGTAATGCAAAAAATAAGACAATATACGTCATTGCGCTACCTTTTCCAAAATTCAAAAATGAAAATGTAGTCAAATAACTCTCCATTAATATATTTTTCCCCAAATCTCCATATCCTGAAAGTGCTACAATTTCATCAAAAACATTTATTGCAGTTACTGATGTTGAAGTAATTCCCAATGCCAAAAATGGTTTCATAAGTGGCATTGTAATATGCCAGAATACCTTCCTTGGCGTTCCTCCATCCATTTTCGCCGCTTCATAAATAGCATCCGGAATTGACTGGCGTCCAGCCAGGCATACCAATGCCATAAACGGCACACTACGCCATACAACTACAATCGAAACAACCAGTAATAACAGCCAGCGCGAACCAAGAAATTGAACCGGTTTACTTACCAGCCCCAGACCAATCAGTATTTTATTTAAAAATCCATATCCTGAAAAAAATACAAATTTCCATAAAATACCATTTACAAATGGTGGTAATGCCCATGGCAGAATTGCTATTGCAAGTAACATTCCAGCACATTTACATTCCAAATTCAAATATACTGAAACTAAATATCCAATTATCGTTGTAAAAACAATTACAAACACTAAAATAAATAAAGTATTTTGCATACTATATTTAAATGAATCCGACTGTAAAATATCTATATAATTTTTAAATCCAATATAATGAATATTTCCCGGCTCCGTAAGTTTCCATCTTTTCAAACTATACGCAAAAGTTGTAATAATGGGATAAAATACTAATACACCCATGATCAAAATCATGGGTGCAAGTAAAAGATATGGTAAAATCTTTTTTTTCATATGTGTATTTCCTATATTTTATTGTTCTTTAAGCAGTTGATCTAATGCTGAAGACATCTCTTCATAAGCTTTCTCCGGTGTCAATTCTCCAAGCGCCATCTTATTAATTGCGTTATACATTGCACTGCTCATTTCTGCGTAATAAGCTGGTACTCCATTCGGGAATGGAGATGCAATTAACTCAGATGCTTCTAACATGGCTCCTGCATTTGCAATTGTTCCATCATCAACCAGTTCTTTTAATACTGAACTACGTGTTGGAAGGCTTCCAAGTGTTTCATTTAATTCTTTCTGCATATCAGCAGATGTATACCATTCAACAAATTTTTGAGCAGCTTCTTTATTCTCAGATGTAGAAGTAACACCAAGTGCCTCTGGAAGAGCCATTGTTTTTTTCGCTGTTCCGTCTTTACCTGGAGCAAGAATCGGTTCAACCTGTCCTACTACCGCTGAATCATCCGGATTTTGTGTCTTAGATACAAACATTGTTGGTCCTACAAGAAAACTTGCTGTACCACTGCAAATTCTCATATAAGCCTCCATACCAGAAGCTGTCTTGTCCTCTGGGGCAACCAAATCAGCATCTAAAACTTCCTGATAATAATTTAATGCATCCATAATGGCATCTTTATTAAATGTTCCATCATCATTCCATACAACTCCGTCCATTTGGAATGCTGTCCACATTAATCCTGTTGCAGCTTTCTCTTCTGCATTCATAGACATTGCAAGCGGATAATCAACACCAGATGCTTTTAATGCTTTTGCATCTTCCAAAACTTCTGCATATGTTTTTGGTGCTTCATTTATTCCGGCTTTAGCAAACTGGTCTTTGTTATAATATGCGATACGATAATCATTGGAATATGGAAGTGCTAAAATCTCATCATCTACTGTAAATGTATCTAATGTAAGAAAATCTTCCTTATCTGCATCTGAAATCTTCAGTGGCTCTAACCAGCCAGCTGCCTTGAATTCTCCTACCCAGGACCAGTCCACTTCTACTACATCAGCAACATTTTTATTTCCTGTTGCAGCTGTAGCCAGTTTTTCACGGATATCATCCCAGCCCACTTCAGATACTTCAACCTCAATTCCAGTCTCTTTTGTAAATTCATCCAGTTGATCATCAGATGGAATCGCCCAATCAGGCGCCATAAATGTAATGGATTCTCCTTTATCAGACTTTGTGTCACTGCTTCCGGAATCATTCTTTGATCCACAGCCAACAGCCATTGATGCAACCATAGCTGCAACCAATAACATGCTTACAATTTTCTTTTTCATTTCGTGTTTTCCTCCCGTTTTCTCTTGAAAATATTTCATAACTACATATACAGAATAGCATATCTCTCGTCTTTACATCAAATTGCTATTTTCGATATATAATCACTTTATATTCACTTTATCTATAATCATTTGTTTGAATTTTTATTAATACGAGTATATAGTGCCTATTGCGAAAACGAATAATTTTATCCCTTATATTCCCCGCATGCTCTTGCTGCATCCATGAACCAGTCTATCTTCTGTGGATCTGTTGTCTCTGGAATATCACATCCCGTTGCAAGTGTGTATCCCTTCTTTGCCTTACTTCCAATTTCTACACATCGTTTCACATCCGCAAAAATTTCTTCTTTCCTTCCTTTCATGACAATGCTCACTGGATCTACGTTTCCCGCAATCGGTACTTCACTGCCAATCTCGTCTGCCGCCTGCTTAATATCTATAATATTATCAAGGCTTAATTCATTTAACTGATATTGTCCAAGATATTTCCAAATACTCCTTGTGTCTCCACACATATGAAGAGATACTTTATGTCCTGTCTTTTCATATGCATAATCGGTCAGCTCTTTTGTATATGGAAAAACGAATTTTTCATACATTTTCGGTCCAATCAATGCTGGATTTGCGACCGGATCTGCCATGGCAATTCCAAGTCCATATTGAGCTGCCATATCAATACAGCTTTTTTGACTATCTGTTACAATTCTCATCAGCCGATGAACTTCCTCTCCATATTTCCGGCAATCTCTAAGCAATTTTTCCACCCCTCGAAGCGAAGAAGTAATTGTAAATGGTCCGCTTGCCTCAATCGGTACAATTCCCTGCGCCTCTTCGCTCAATATTTTCGCTTCTTCTATAAATACTGCAATTCGAGGATCTCGCTTTGCCTCGACCGGCTCCATCTCATCAAGCTTTTTATAATCAGATATCATTGGGGCATCGGCATATGGAACTCCATTTTCCGGATAGATAAATTTTCCTCCCAGCGCTTCCACGATTCCTCTTGTATTCGGTCCAATCACAATTCGGTCATAGCCGTAACGATTAAATACAATTCTCTCTGCCTGTGCCATTTTTTTTACATCGAACCAAAAATCACGAACACTGATTCCACTCAGATAGCACTTAAACTCGCTGGTAAATGGCATCGCCATCACTCGGTCTGCCATCTCACCATTTTGAATTGCCTTCTTTCGTTCAATTGGTGTCATCAGATCTTTCGCATTCTTTTCAATTTTCATACCTTTTCTCCGTCCGCTTTTATATTTTCTTAATCATGGACATAGTATAGCATATTTTTACAATAAATCTACTCTTCTTTCTGTCTCCCCGCACTTTATACCACACCTTGCGCTAACACTAGTATTTAAATACTCTATATATTTTGTGTATCATTATATATTTCAATATCATTTTCATCCACTTTCCTTGTCCCTGCCTCCATTCGGTCGTATAATAAAAATATCAATAAAAAGAGAGGTAAGCCTTATGCACAAAGATGATCAAATGACCCCTAAAGAACGGGCATTTGCCCTGTTTGCAGGAAAACCAGTAGACCGTATGCCGATCAAGTTATTTTCACCATATATTGGAATGAACTTCGGGGCATCTTATCAAGATGCTTTCGTAGAGGCAAAATCACGCGCTCACTGGCTTATCGAAAGCTACAAACGTTTCGGGCAAGATGGCTTAAGTGTCAACTACCGTATTGACGGAATCCCGGTTGCTTTCGGTGCAGAATCTACATACGATCCACTCGGAATTCCTATGATTAAGGAAAATATTTTAAAAGATTTTTCTGAGATTGATCAATTAGACCTGGAAAAAATTCGCTTTGAAAATGACCCGAACGCCCAGACTGCATTTGAGGCTGTCCAAATTATTCAAGACGCATTAAACGATGAGATTTTCACAGGAGTCGGTCTAATGGGACCATTTACAACTGCTGCCAACCTTGCCGGTGTTGAAATAATCCTAAAATCTATGCGAAAAGATAAAGAAGGACTTCATAAACTTCTGGACTTCGCTGCGGACATTACGATTGAAGTTGGACGTAAATTCGTGGAGAATCAGATTGGGATCGGACTTGCTGAGCCAACAGCTTCCCTTCTGTCACCAAAACAGTTCCGTGAATTTGTCATTCCTTATTATGTAAAAGTTATGGACAAATGGAAAGAATGGGGCAGCCGCGGCTCTGGTTTCCACATTTGCGGAGATACCACAAAACTTCTGGAGACCTTCCCTGAGATGGGTATCCGTGGAGTCAGTATCGATAGTGCCGTAGATATTGCTGTTGCCAAAGATCTTGTTGGCGATAAACTTTCCATCATGGGAAATGTCTCACCAATTGAAATTCTGCGAGGCACTCCGGAATCTATCGAACAGGCTGTCATCGACTGCTTCCGCAAATGCTGGGACAACCCACGTGGATTCACGATTGCTCCTGGATGTGATATTCCGGTTCAGACATCACTGGAAAACATTGATGCTTATATGAGTGCAGCAAGAAAATGTGCAAAATACCCAGTACAGCCATCGAATTGGGAATAAAAATTACCGTGTGAACTTCTATGTTTTTCCTGTTCACACGGTATCTTTATTTTTAGCACTCATACTCGAAAACTTTTTAAATAAAACATTATTTATAGCAATTATCTACCATTTTATTTATGTTCTTGACAACCTTGCGTTTTTATTTCAATATAAGCATAGGTCAGGACTCTATCCGAATCTTGACCTATGCTTATATTTTTTGATCTAAGAACTATTTTTTATGAAATTACAAAGGAATATGACATGATAAATAACATCAACATTTTATACGAAGATACACAGATTCTGGTCTGTGTCAAACCGGCCGGAGTTGCAACCCAAAGCAAACGCATCGGCTCCCCTGACATGGTGAGCCTTTTAAAAAATCATATCAGCATGACTTCTGGTAAATCCGGTGAGCCGTACCTTGCCGTCATTCACAGACTGGATCAGCCGGTAAGTGGAATTCTCGTCTTCGCCAAGACGCCTGCTGCCGCAAAGGATCTGAACCGGCAGCTTACAACTTCCGGCTTCGGTAAGCATTACTATGCATTAGTTGCGGGAACACCAGAACCAACATCTGCTGATTTAGAAAACTTCCTTGTAAAAGATGCCAGAACAAATACTTCCAGAATCTGTCAGAAAGGTACTGCAGATGCCAAATTAGCAAAGCTTCATTATGATTTAGTTGATACTACATTTTTTGCTGATATTGCTTCCTCAATTCCTGTCGCGACCAGCCAGCTAAAAATCAAGTTAGATACCGGACGCCATCATCAAATTCGCGTGCAGCTTTCCGGTATGGGCTGCCCGATCATCGGTGACACGAAGTATAACCCAGACACACCGAAGCTGACAGCGAGGCGCACACCACTATGTCTTTGTGCATATCAGTTGGAGTTCAGGCACCCTGTCACAAAGAAAGCAATGACATTTTCACTTGATCATTATGTATAATATATGATGCCAGGGTCAAAAGGTCTAAATCCACATGAGCTTGCTCATAAGTGGATG
>ERZ826613.2709-NODE-2709-length-16610-cov-3.368227_pt1 | contig 16610 bp, 18 predicted proteins | sample MGYA00519925_ERZ826613 | MGnify/ENA primary metagenome ERZ826613 (study PRJEB31778, sample SAMEA3449236) | human gut metagenome | biome: human gut; feature: human-associated habitat; material: faeces | place: United Kingdom | collected 2010/2012 ... | reverse complement strand
TGCAGAGATATATGGATTATTACCATTTGAGATTACTACGCAGACAATAGAGAGAACGCTGGTGGATAAGGTATTTGCTTTGTGCGATTATTATTTGCAAGGGAAAATATCTGGTCATTCAAGGCATTTATATGATATTTATAAGATTGTAGAAACAATAGGTATCACTGATGAAATGGAAAGGCTTATTCCAGAGGTTAGGGGTGTGCGTTCAAAATTAGATGTTTGTCCCGCAGCTAAAGAGGGGGTATGTATTACAGAAATATTAGAGGCTATCGTGGAGGAACAGGCATATAAGAAGGATTATGAGGAAATTACAATGGGTCTGTTATTTATTACAGAAACATATGACACGGTAATTCAGAGTATTCAAAAACTGATAAATAGTGGAGTGTGGAATTAAATAACACGATATAAAAGGGATAGAGAACATTTGGTTCTTTGTTCCTTTTTGTTTTTATTGGCATCAATTAAAAATCAACAATTTATTGAGTAAATAATTTTTCTTTCCTCTACCAGAGATCTTTGCACCCATTTAACAATTAGAATCGTGTATTATATAGAAAATGATCATTTTCCATCAAACGAAGAAATAGAACAGGAGGGGGTATTTGTCATATGATAAAAACTTATGCAGGAATACCGTATGAAGAGATTTTAAGACGATATGCAGATGATATAACCCGGTTGTGCGTTGTTTGGACGCAAAATGAAGAGGCTGCGAAGGATTGCTTTCAAAATACTTTTCTCAAATTGTATATGACAAAGAAAAGTTTTCAAGAGGAAGAACATATCAAGGCATGGCTTTTCAAGGTTGCTAGAAATGAATGTAGAGATTACCATAAGCAGTTTTGGAATCGCAATGTTGATATAGGATATGACCCAAAGCAATATGAGAAACAGAGTGTATTGCAAGTGGATGATCCAGACACAGAGCAGCTTGTAAAGGCATTGCGGAGCTTATCATTTAAATATCGTGAAGTGTTGGTGTTGTACTATTATGAGGAATATAACACTAGCGAAATTGCAAAGCTTTTAAATGTCAGTGTGAATACAGTCAAATCAAGACTACGGAGAGGAAAAGAGAAACTAGCTGATATATTAAAAGAGGACTAGAGGATTGGAGGATTATTATGGATTTGAAAAAATTAGATTATATTACAGCACCAGAGGAATGGATAGAGGATATTTTGGAAAAATCCTCAAAAACATCACCAAGTAAAGCATTTTGGAGAAAATATGGTTCGATTGCAGCGATGATTGGATTTTTTCTGCTTTGCTCCACTTCAGTAACAGTTGCAGCAATGAAATCTACAGCTTTTCAGACATGGCTTGAGAATATTTTTGGAAGCGGCAATGTGAAAGAGGTCGTATTGACTACGCCAACAGCCTTGCCAACCGCAGATGTGAAGGCTAGGGATAATACGGTTCCTTTCCAAGAAAATACGATGGTTGCAGGGAAGAAAGAAAGCTTTGTCTGTGAGTATCATTTTGTGGGTGATGAGGAACAGATCGATCAGGTATATACGGTTGTTTCGGATGGATTAAAGAAGATGACACCTTCCACATTTGAAGGAGAGTATAATGGCACAAAATTTGGTTTCCAATATGTCATTAGCGGAAATGAAATATTCGCTTTTAATTATACCGGTGGCATGTCAGAAGTGTTTTTTTACTATGATAAGGATACAGTATATGGGGCAAGAACGGATGGAGATAAAAAAGAATATTTGCTGAAGATTAATTTATCTCAAAATACGGTAGAGAAAATATCGAACGATCATATGTTGTGTAACTTTGTGATGTCACCTTCCGGGACAAAGTTGTTGTGCAACCATAGAGGCGATGCGTACTGGTCTGTTTTTGATGTCAAAACACATACGGAGAAAAAGATTGACACGGCATTGGTTAATGGATACGCAAGAACATCCGATATCGAATTTTTGGATGAAGATCATATTTTAACTTACGGAGAATCGGTTTTTATGGGGGAAGATGAAAATTACGAAACTTATTGTATTAATCTTGACACCTTGAAGATCGAAAAGAAATATAATGGTACAGCTGAGATCGATATGAAGTGGGATTATCGTTATGATAAAAAGACGAAAACCCTGAAATTTTTGGATTTGGTAAATGGCACTTCGGCGACGATACCAGATGTTTCCACTACAGGACAGATTGTAGCTGCTAAGGGGGATTATGTCATATTTGGAGATATTGATATGGAGGATGATACCTTCTATCTCGTAAATCTTTCCAAGAAAAGCTGGAAAAAAATTGATATTCCAAAAGAGTTTAGAAAGAATATGGAAATGCATATTGTGAATACGCAGAAAAAGATTTTGGTCACAAATTCTAAAAAAGCATATTTGGTAGATGTGTCTTCGCTGTAAAGAGCGGCAACAACACGATTCTTCAGGCTAAAAAAGAAGCAAAGATTGCAATGTCTGTCATCATAGGCATTGCAATCTTTTTGGATATCGCGGATATAGTCGGAATCTATGGTCAAAGTAGTCATAATAGACATTCCGGTTACCATGTCCGGATATCTCTTAGCAAAGATCTGTGCATAGACGCCACCGTCACTCGCACCTAGCAAAAAGACACGATCTATTGACAGCTTTTGTATAAGAGCGTGTGAGTTTTACTTATTATAACAATTATAGCAGTGCAGCTAGAAGGCATCAGCAAAGAGTGTGATAATTTTTTATCAATAAGAGGCGGATCTTGTTTCGTGGACACAGCATGTGAATGGTATAGGATGAATTCAGAAGTTTTGATTGCAGAGATAGTCGCGTTTGGTGTAATATGATAAGCGAAGGGTGGACGAACTTTATATGCAAATCGCAAACTTTAATATGATGAAAAATTTGCAGAAAGATGTACATAGAGAGGAAAAATGATTATGACTTTAGATGTTTTGGGATTATTGGCAGCTTGTTCCTATGCACTGGACTGCGTGGAAGCAGAACTGGTTCATGTGACGAACAATCACTCAAAACGAGTGGCTTATATGAGTGTTTGCATTGCAAAACAGATGGGAATACAAGAGGAAAGCCTACAAGATTTGGCAGTGTGCGCATTATTGCACGATAACGCATTGACGCAGTATATCCAGGAAGAACTTCATAATGATATTTCGCAAATTGCCGTAACGCAAGAGGTACCAAAGTTGGGAGCACATTGCATTTGGGGTGAAAAGAATGTCGCAGAACTTCCGTTTCACACAGATGTTTCCGATGTGATCTTATACCATCACGAAAATGCTGATGGCAGTGGTCCGTTTGGAAAAAAATGGGATGAAATTCCTCTTTTCTCGCGTATTATTCATTTGTGCGATTTACTGGATATCGCCTGTCGCACTAAAAAATTTGCGGAAGGTACATGGAAGGTGGCAGAGCAGTTTGTTCAAAACTCAACAGGAACAATGTTTGATCGGGAATGTAGAGATGCATTTTTGCGTGCATTTTCAGAGGAGCAGTTTTTATCACTTGATAGGAAAACTTTCGAGGACCAGTTGTGGAAGATGGTTCCTCGGATAAAACAGGATCTTGATTTTTCGCAGATCAAAGCACTTGCTGTGTTTTTTGCTCGGATCGTAGACTACAAATCGCCATTTACCAGTACGCACTCTATAGGTGTCGCTGAAGATGCGGAAAAACTGTCACGCCACATGGGATTTGATGAGGAAACTGTGCAGAAAATGTATCTTGCAGGGGCATTGCATGATATTGGAAAAGTAGCCATTGGAAATGAAATTTTGGAAAAGCCGGGAAAATTGACAGATGAAGAATTTAAGGCTATGAAGCATCATGCGGCGTATACTTACTACATCCTGTCCGATATTGATGACTTTGAAGAGATTCGTGATTGGGCGGCTTTCCATCATGAACGGATGGATGGCACGGGATATCCTTTTGGAAGGTCGGCGGCTGAGTTGAACACGCAGGAGCGCATCATGGCTTGTGTGGATATTTATCAAGCCTTGACGGAAAGTCGTCCGTACAAACAGGGCATGACACATGAAAAGGCAAGCGGTATCTTGTGGGATATGGTGAAAAAAGGATGGATTGATGGAGATATTGTCAGAGAGGTTGATTCTTGCTTTGCCACCATTTAATTTATAGGGAGGAACAAAAATTATGGAGAAAGATGTATTGGAAAAATACAAGATGAATAGCAGGGCGGAAGCTGTCGCATTTTTGAAAAGTCTATGGAACGAGGCACCACAGCCTTGCCCGTTATGTAATGGTAAATTAGACTTTCTTCATAAAAAAGCCAAGAAGAATAACAGTGATTGGAAATGCACTGGTTGTGGGGAACGCTATGATGCCATCAAATTGTTGAACTTATTAAATGAGGGTTTTGGTCGGTAAGATTTGATTTTACCTATAGGGAGATGGATTTGCAATGCAGGAAAAAGAGATAGATGGGAAGGCGATTTGGAGTTATGGGAATCCGGAGGCTGAGAAGGTCTTGATACAGCTTGTTGGAGAGCATGAAATATCTGGGATTGAGCAGGAGTTTCATGCAATTCAAGACAGAACTTCAGAAGAATTTTATATGATTGCCTGGAGGGTGAATAACTGGAACGATGAGTTATCTCCTTGGAAAGCACCACCGGCATTTGGAGAAGAAGGATTTGGCGATGGTGCATCAGAGCTTTTAGAAAAAATATTGGAGTATTGTTCTGATAAGAGCAAGACATACTATTTGGGCGGGTATTCGCTTGCCGGATTATTTGCTCTGTGGGCATCTTGCCAGACGGACCGTTTTGTGGGAATTGCAGCAGCCTCACCGTCAGTATGGTTTCCAGACTTTTTGGAATATATGCAAGAAAATAGGATACAAAGCCGTTTGATCTATTTGAGCCTTGGCAACAAAGAGGAAAAGACTAGAAATTTAATGATGTCTACGGTCGGAGATTGCATCAGAAAGCTATATGCGTGGTTGCAGGAATGTGACATCCCATGTATTCTGGAGTGGAATCCGGGGAATCATTTCCGTGAATCGGAAATTAGGACAGCTAAGGCGTTTGCCTGGTTGTTGGAAAAATAATAACTAAAATATAGTAGAATCTGTACGATAGTACAAAACTATGGTAAAATCGGTGGAGGGAGTATCCCTAAATTATAACAAGAAATGAGGTTTATTATGAACATTGAAGATATGTTAGAGATTAATGACTGCCCGTTATGCGACGGTGGAGCACTTTTGGAAGAGGAATGTGGCTGCGGCTATTATGTGATGTGCCTTGAATGTGGCTGTCACTCTGTTACGATTGATTTTCACTCTGAAGAAGAGCGGCTGGAAGCAGCGAAAAGAACGGTTATGCTTTGGAATACCGGCAAGGTGATATCAAGTAGTCCGGGAGAATGATCCCAACATGGTTGATATTCGTTTTTAATCTTTAATAGCAAGAATGCAAAGGGGACAAGACGAATGAATCAGGAAATTCAAATAACAGTAAATGATAGTGTTTTTCCAACAAAAAGAGGAGGATTGCATGCAGTTCTCCTCTTTTTGGGATGTTTTGGATTGCAGTTTATCGTGTATGGCTTGCTTGCACAAGTCGGAGTATTTTCCGGCAATAAAATGGAAAGCTATCTGCCTGAGATAGCCGTCGCAAGTTCCCTTTTGCTAGTCTGCCTGTATTATTTTATTCGAGAGAAACGAACCGGAGGTGTGATGCAGATAACCGTTCATTTTGGGAGTGATTCCATGATATTTGTGATAAACGATACGAATAATACAGTAGCATATGACCAGATCTGTGAGGTTTGTAAGATCATGGTGATTGACCGTGTGCATGACAAAAAGGGGTATTATCGATTGAAGATAAAATGTCGTGACAGGGGAAATCTTGAATTTGAGACAACCGAGCAGGAATACGAAGCACACTTGGATTTTGAAGAGACAGGATTGTTTGCTTTATATTCTGCCTGCAGGCAAGCAGGATTAAAATGTTGTTAGATGCGCTGGCTGACATCTGCTGAGAGCGTTGGAGGAAAACTTATGTATATTTATGAAGTATAAAACCGAACAGAGACACTTATCGAAAAACTTTTGAAAGTTTGGGAGCAGTCTGTGCAGAAAACGCATTTATTTCTTTCAAAGGAAATAATGAAAAAGGAGATATGATGACAAATCAAGAAATTATGTCCATTGCTATGCGTCAATCGGCATTAGATCTTAATGCTGATATTTCTGACTTTACCAAAGAAGAAAATGTATTTGTAAAGTCAGGGATAGGGGCTTTGGCAAGAAAATATTATAGTGAACCAATAGCATGCAATTTGGTTTCCTACGGAAGTAATATTGTAGCTTCTGTAAAAGATGAATACAAAGAAATGGTAAAAGAGTATTTGAGTAAGTTTGAATTTTATCATTGCTTTGAAACGCCCAATATGCATTGGCTGGATGAAAGAATGAGAGAACAGGGACAAAGAGTCTGCTTCATGGCAGAATATTTTTTGCCGAATGTCAATTCCCTGAAAAGATTATCATGCCAATATGAGCTTAAAGTGCTTACGCAGAAAGACTTTGTCAGTTTATATTTACCTATATGGAGTAATGCTTTGTGTGAGGCGAGAAAAGAGCTGGATGTTCTTGGCGTTGGCGCATATGATAATGGAAAATTGATCGGACTTGCCGGTTGTTCGGCAGATTGTGACGATATGTGGCAGATTGGAGTTGATGTATTGCCGGAATATCGCAGAAAGGGAATAGCATCTGCGCTAACCAGTAATTTAGCAGTTGAGATTATAGAGCGTGGAAAAGTACCGTTTTACTGTTGTGCATGGTCTAATATCAGATCTGCAAAAAATGCGATACGAAGCGGTTTCATGCCTGCTTGGGTGGAAATGACGGTCAAACCTGCGAGCATGGTGGCTGAGATGAATCAGTAAAGTCCATACAAGTTAAATATGAAATATCGTTCAGTTAATTGATATGGAGGAAAAGAAATGACAGGAGACAGAATCATAAGTGCTCTGATTGGATTGGTGGGGGCAGTGTCGAACAATGGAAAAAACGAACAGACAGATGCAGTGGTTCGGGAGGCTCTTTTGCACCGAAATGATCCGACAATGGAAGAGTCACTGGTACAGAAAATCCACGAGTTAAAGAATGTTATCGCACCGGATTGTGCGACTTGCAAAATGCCCTGTGGAAACACATCCGACTATGATATGACACAGTTTTATAGTGCACAGGAGAGTGTACTTGCAGCCAAAAAGGAGCTGCTGGAGACGATTTGTACCGTCCTGACAAATAATGAGCAGGTCACAGATAACATTTATCGTGGGATCGCATATCTGGGTTATCCTGTGACACCGGAAGACTGCGAAAGAATCCGTGGGGAGATCATAGACTAACGCGTTTTATAACAGGTCAAATAGTGCCTTAAACGCTTTCTTTTGCTCTTTTTTGCATACCAAGTAATAGGTCACGGTGGCATCCTCATCAGAAACCGGGATATAAATACGCTTGGCGCTTGTGATCTTATTTTTTTCAGACAGATTCGTTGCAAAGAATGGAAGAGAGGATGCCTGTGCCAGCTCATCAAAGCTGAATCGGTCGCTTTGCGTCAAAAATCTGGAATCTGGCATTTTTTCTCTGACAAGCTTGTCCGATGATGGCAATTCAGATGAATATACCGGAGAAAAATCCAAAGGCAAGATATAGGAATGAAAACATCAGCATTTGCGAGATCGTAGATGCTAATCATCAGAAGAGATTATAAAGGCGTTAGAGGGAAGAGTGGCAGAGATTATTAGATTCACCGCAGGCCGGTGAATTGAAATATAAATATTTTGGACAATAAAAGTTTCAAGCGGTCATTAAATCCGCAGGTGTTGCTAAGAAGGCTTTATTTTTGCTGAAAGGGATGTGGAAATTGTCGGATAGAGTTTGATTTGAGTGGATTAATAAATAAATTAGTGGTAAGATATATATGGATGGATATACTTTTGGCGTCATACGGCGGTATTGGGAGAAATGGAATTAGTCCCATTTGGAATAACATAATAGTATCCCATATAACGGTGGTAGAAGTTCTGGAATATGAGCAGATGCGGCCAAAAAATTAGTATATATTTTGATATTCATCTAAAAAAAGTAGAAGGGAGGACATGATTCCTAGGGAAATCATGCATAAGAGAATGGAATTAAAATTGAGAGGTAGGGTCTTGTATAGACCAAATGAAGAAGAACTTCAAAGAAAAGAAAATATGTGGAAGTTGAAATTACCACTTGATTATCGTCAGTTTTTAAAAGAGTATAATGGTGGTGTTCCAGAAAAAAGTGAGTTTAAAGGTAATCATAGTAATCGTACATATATGGTGGAAACTTTTTTATCTATTATAAAAGTTGAAGACTATGCTGAATTTGGTGATTGCGATATTGATGTAATCCATACACAATTAGATGAGAGATTATCCGCTAATGAGGATTTGGTTGGATATGATATGGTGCCAATAGCACAGATTTTTGCAGGTGACTATGTATGCTTAGATTATAGGGAAAGCAGTGGTCATCCATGTGTGTGTGTATGGAGTCATGAGGAATCAGGGGAATTTGATCCTGTGACATACAAGATTGCAGATTCGTTTACGCAATTCATAGAAATGTTATTTTAGTATTTAAATTATGCCCTGTTTTGTGAGAAAGCGAGGATAATTATGCGATATTTACCGATTTTAGAGGAACTTTGTTCGTCAGATAGTGTTTTATTTATGGCAGCAGGAGTTATAGTTGCATTAGTTATTAGCGTGAAATTTTGTGATACAAAAAGAAATTTGATTGGATTGATCGGAAGTTTTGTGGTATATACAATTTGCGAGGTGCTATCTAATTTTTATACAAATTATATGCTGGAGATTGCATTGCTTTTTGCTGGTACATTGGCGTTGGGGGCTTTTATCGGATTCCTAATAGGACTTATTGTGACAATTGTTTCGGGAAAAATAGACGGAAAGGTTTGATGGATTGCAATGAATAAGCAGGAAGTATATCAATATTTAGAACAAAACAATATCGAATATGAAGCAGTAGAGCACAAAGCGGTATTCTGCATGGCAGATTTAGACGATCTGGATCTTCCATATTCTGATGGAGAGGCTAAAAATTTGTTCGTTCGTGATGATAAAAAGCAGGGATATTATCTTATTACGGTAAAAGGAGATAAACGAGTTCAGTTAAAAGAATTTAGAAAACGGCATAATCTTCGAGCACTTTCATTTGCATCTGCTGAGGAATTACATATGATTTTGGGAGTAATACCGGGAGCAGTGACGCCACTTAGTCTCTTAAATGATACTGATCACCAAGTTTGTTTTTATTTGGATCAGGAATTTGTCGGCGAAAGGATTGCGGTTCATCCAAATGACAATACTGCGACTGTGTGGATGCAGGCAAATGATTTGCTGAATTTAATTCAGGAACATGGCAATTTGGCAGAATATGTGGAAATGTAATGATTCTGAAATTATGATGGAAATGTGTCTCTTATCATGATTTTTGGCGTAAATACATTTCCGGAATATCGAAGAAACGGGTATGCGGGACGGTTGCTTCGCTGTGCCATTGATACTGCGAGAAAGCAGGGGAGAAAGGGCGTTGTACTTACTTGTAAAGAAAAGTTAATTCATTACTATTCCGAGTTTGGATTTGTAAATGAGGGAATATCAACAGATTCTACTCACGGCAATGCAGTATGGTATCAAATGAGATTGACATTTATAACAGGGAATGACAAATTTTAACACATTTGTTATACTAACGGTATTGTTAGGAGGTAAGAATTTGTCATGCATACATTAAAAAAATTTATACCGTATTATTCACCATACAAAGCAGTGTTCTTTCTGGATCTGATCTGCGCAGCGATGATCAGCCTGATCGATCTGGCATATCCACAGATCTTGCGGACTATGACGAAAACAGTCTTTGCAGGGAATTCATCAGCAATTTTGCAGGCATTGCTGCCAATCGGTGTCGCAATGCTAATCATGTATATCGTTCAGGCGTTGTGTAAATATTATGTCAGTTATCAGGGGCATATGATGGGTGCCAATATGGAACGGGATATGCGCCAACAGCTTTTTGACCATTATGAAAGATTATCTTTTTCGTATTACGATCAGAATAATTCCGGACAGATGATGAGCAAATTAGTATCGGATCTGTTTGATATTTCAGAGATGGCACATCATGGACCGGAAAATTTATTCATATCATTGATAAAAATTATCGGTTCGTTTGTATTTTTGTTTGTGATCAATCGATGGCTTGCCATTCCGCTGTTGGTACTTGTTTTTTTTATGATCCTATTTTCCTATAGCCAAAACCGCAGAATGCAGGCAACCTTTATGGACAACCGACAAAAGATCGGAGATATCAATTCCAGTCTTCAAGATACTTTAGCAGGGATTCGGGTCGTGCAGTCTTTTGCAAATGAGGAGATAGAGCGAGATAAGTTTCGACACAGTAACGAGAACTTTTTGCACTCCAAAGACGCCAACTATCGTTGCATGGGAAGCTTTATGAGTGGTAATTTGTTCTTTCAGGGACTTATGTATCTGGTTACGCTTGTGTTTGGCGGGTGGTTGATTGCCAAGGGACAGATGGAGACAGCGGATCTGGCAATGTATGCGCTGTACATTGGAATCTTTATCAGTCCGATCCAAATACTGGTAGAGCTGACGGAAATGATGCAGAAAGGCTTGTCGGGATTTCGTCGATTTTTAGCAGTTGTAGAAACAGAACCGGACATTGTCGATGCAGAGGATGCTAAGCCGTTAGAAAATGTGAAAGGAACAGTTGAGTATAAAGATGTTTCTTTTCATTACAGCGATGATGATACACTTGTCTTGTCCGATGTTTCCTTTCGGATTGACGCTGGAAAATCTATAGCGTTGGTAGGACCGTCCGGAAGCGGAAAGACGACGATCTGTTCATTGCTTCCAAGATTTTACGATGTGACTGGAGGAAGCATTCAGATCGACGGCAAGGATATTCGCAGTCTGTCGTTAGAAAGCCTTCGCAACAATATTGGTCTTGTGCAGCAGGATGTGTATCTGTTTTGTGGGTCGATAAAGGATAATATTTCCTATGGCAAGCCGGGTGCCTCTATCAAAGAGATCATCGATGCAGCCAAGAAAGCGAATATTCATGATTTTATCATGTCTTTGCCGGATGGATACGATAGTTATGTGGGAGAGCGTGGAACCCGTTTGTCGGGAGGGCAGAAGCAGCGTATCTCGATTGCGCGGGTATTTCTCAAGAATCCGCCGATCTTAATTCTTGATGAGGCAACCAGTGCCTTAGATAACGAAAGTGAGCGCTGGATTCAACATAGTTTGGAAGAACTGGCCAAAAACAGGACAACCATTACCATTGCACATCGCCTGTCGACGATCCGAAATGCGGATGAGATTTTGGTGGTTGCAGATACCGGTATTGCGGAACGGGGTACCCACGAGGAACTTTTGGCGGCAAATGGGATTTATGCACACTATAATGAGATGGCATAAAAAAGCAAAGCCAGCGCTTTGCTTTGCAAGAATTACAAAGCAATTCTTGGTGGGGTAACGAAACATCACGGGCAATTTCCTATGCCATAAAATAAGAGTGTAGGAATGACAAATTTTATTGTATTTGTTATACTAGCTATATTATTTGGAAAGTGGGTGAGCATATGGCACAGAGCATCAGTATAGGAAAGCAGGATTTTGCTTTTTTAAGGGAAAATAACTGCTTTTTTGTTGATAAAACAAATTTTATCAAAGAATGGTGGGATAATGTCGATGATATTACGCTACTCACCCGCCCGCGACGCTTTGGAAAAACCTTGAACATGAGTATGCTAAATTGTTTTTTCTCTAATAAATATGCAGATCGGGGAGACCTTTTTGAGGGATTGTCTATTTGGAAAGAAGAGAAGTACCGTAGTCTGCAGGGAAAATATCCGGTTATTTTTTTGAGTTTTGCCGATGTAAAACAGACGAATTACAAGGATGCAATTCAAAAGATTAAGAACTGTATTGTAGAGGCTTATCGAAATTTTCCACAGCTTATAACATGGGATGGTTTTAGCGAAGGGGAACGCCGCCAGATTATGGCGGTAACTTCGGAAATGGACGATGTGACAGCACAGGATGCATTGAAAAATCTTTCTGCATGGCTGGAACTCTATTATGGTAAGAAAGCTATCATTTTATTAGATGAATATGATACTCCTATGCAGGAAGCTTATGTGCATGGCTATTGGGAGCAATTCACTGCGTTCATCCGCAGTCTGTTTAATGCCTCTTTCAAAACGAATCCTTATTTGGAGCGTGCACTGATGACCGGGGTGACAAGGGTTTCCAAAGAAAGCATTTTTTCAGACCTGAATAATCTTCGTGTTATCACAACTACATCTGATCTGTATGCAGATTGCTTTGGATTTACGGAAAAAGAAGTGTTTGATGCTTTAGATAACTATGGTATGGGCGATAAGAAAGAGATTGTCAAACAATGGTATGATGGCTTTACTTTTGGTCAATATCATGATATCTATAATCCATGGTCTATTACGAATTATTTGAAAGAAAAAAAGCTGTATCCATATTGGGCATCTACAAGCTCTAATGGCTTGGTGAGCAATTTGATTCAAGCGGCATCTGCAGATATCAAAGAAAAGATGGAAGATCTCCTCAACGGAAAAGAGATTTTGGTGACTTTTGATGAGCAAATTGTGTTTGATCAGTTGGATCAGGATGAAAACGCGATTTGGAGTCTTATGCTCGCCAGTGGTTATTTGAATGTAAATGATGTGGAATATAGAGGAACGCTTTTGGAGCCATGGTATCGATTGTGTATTACGAATTTGGAAACAAAAAGCATGTTTTCGGGGATGTTTCGAGGATGGTTTAAGGCATCGCATGCAAATTATAACGGATTTGTAAAAGCGTTGCTGCAGGGGAGTCTGAAAGAAATGAATATTTATATGAATGATGTGGCATTGGCAACATTCAGTACATTTGATACGGGAAAGCAGCCTTCTAAAAAAAGCGAACCGGAGCGTTTTTATCATGGATTTGTGTTAGGACTTTTAGTGGAACTTAGAGAACGCTATGAAATAAAGTCCAATCGTGAGAGTGGGTATGGTCGTTATGATGTAATGCTTGTGCCATTAAATGAGAGCGATACTGCGATAGTGATAGAGTTTAAGGTGCAGGATCACGAAACAGAAAAGACCTTACAGGACACTGTACAAATGGCTTTGCGGCAGATAGAAGATAAGAATTACGATGCAGATCTAATCGCACTTGGTATTGGATCAGATCGGATCCGACATTACGGATTTGCGTTTGAAGGCAAGAAAGTTTTAATTGGCTAGTATAAGATTTGAGCCCATAATAAAAAATTGATTATCTGAGGAGGCGTAGTTCACGATGCAGCACATTTTATTACTTGTAACCTACCAAACAAAACCGAATACAAGAGAGGCTTTTGTGGAGGAGGTAACGGATTTAGGAATATTACAGAAAATACAAAAGGAAGATGGCTTTGTAGCATATCAATATTATTATGATGCAACGGATGCCAACACCTTGCTTTTGGTAGAAGAATGGGAGTCCGAAGCAAAACAGCAGGCACATTTGCAGACAGCCCACATGGAAGAACTACAAGCAGTGAAAGAAAAATATGTCTTACAGACCTCGGTTCGCAAGATCTCTCTATAATGCAAGGTATGCTTACAAGGCATTTCTGACTATTTGAAATTCTCTGCGCAGTCAGACGGATCGTGTTGCCATGGGAAAATATGACCGTATGGATCAGGTGCAGTACCGAAATGTTTTGTCGGTCATAATTCGTGCGAAGATCAACCCCAGCGGTAACGCAAGAATGATCAAAAGTGCAGCGGCAAGCCAAGAAGCGGCAGAATATAAATTCATCGTACCGAGATTATAGAATCCTTTGTATAAATAGAGTCCCGGTACCATGATCACGATAGAAGGGACCGTGATCGATATTCTTGGATATCCGGCAACTCCTTTTACCGTAGTGGCGAAGATGCCTGCAACAAAAGCACCGGCAAAGGCAGCAACGGCAGGTGGAAAGGATGCAAGATCGATCAGTTCCAATCGAAATGTGTTGGATACAGCACCGATAACTCCTGCCGCGGCTGCCAGCCTAATTGGGCTGTTAAAGAGAATGGAGAATCCGAATACGCCGCCAAAGCTGGCGAGCAGACGCAATATGATCCATTGCCACAGTGCAAATTTAAGTGGCAGAAATGGCATCGGTTTTAATCCAAGAACCATTGCTAAGATCCATGCTGTCATGGTCGCAACAGTGATAATAATCAGCGAATACATCAGGCGTTCCATTCCGGAACGCATATCTAATTTTGCTAAGTCGATACCGCTTGTGATAAACGGGAATCCCGGGATAATAAATAACATAGAACAGATATATCCGGCTTCGTGCTGAACATTAACTGTAAAAAACAACTGCAGTAATCTAAGCAGAACGGTATAGCTTAAACAAGCTGCTGATACAGAAGAGATGATTCCTAAAAACAGAGTCAAATGATGTTTCGTCATTTTGCATCGGATATAATTGCCGATACCTGCACCGATAAAAGCGCATAACATTTCAATGACTCCGCCGCCTAATAAAAAGGTAAAGGATCCACAGGCGAGTGCAGCGGCAAGCGCTAAAGCACCTGGAGAATATAATCCGTGTATTTTTTCAATTTCATCTAATGTCGAGTGGATCATTTCACAGCTTTTCGTAATCTCTTGGTCGGCAAAGCCGGACACCAGTTTTTCCAAGCGATTTAGCTGTGAAGTATTTACACTGGTGTTCGTCAGACACAGCGATTGGCTAAAACTTTGCTCCCCGTCAAAACAAGTATAATTGATCGACATTAATCCAATATCAACCGTACAAGTCATATTCATTAACTCGGAAAGTTCATTCATGGAACTACGAACACGCCATGCCCCGGTTCCACAGGAAAGCATCATAATCCCGACACGTCCGACAACAGAAGCCTTGGCAGGAAGAGAAGCCTCTGTGATCGGTGTGGGATCTGTCTTGTCAGCATATTCATGCCATAAAATATCCATATGATTTTTCTTGATGTTTGCACCTGTAATCGCTGTTTTCATAATCATCTTACATCCCTTTCTGCAACCGTTGACTGTACTCACACAGGCAAGTTTTTGTGCATCGCGGTATTATAAATCCAAACTGTCTGCTCCGGCGGTTCGGATCATTTCTTCACGACAGGACAGCACGAGTCCGTCGATCACGCCAATATGTCGAAGCATTTTGGATTCAAATTGCTTGATTGGGAGAAGCACGCCGAGTTCATCAAAAGTTTTGCCGGATCTGCTTCCGGTTTCCTGACCGTAAAAAACAATGGCAGAGTAAGCTTCCTGCTGGATTTTATGAAAAGTTGTCCAAATGACATCGTATGCCTGCGCTTCGGACAGATGTAACTTTTTCGTATCCGGTAACGCATACAGTAGGAGAATACCGCGTTCTTTATTTTCGTGTTTTTCTTTGATGTTCATGTCGGATGTGTAATATCGAACGAGATCATAGCCGTCAGCCAAATATAATTTTGAGCGTGGGGCTGCATCGTGAGCATGGTAAATTTCTTGGAATTTTTTATATTCATGTTTTGATACGAGATTCTTTTTGTCCGCTAACAGTTTGCCATCTGCATCTGTTAGTAAGATCGGGTTTTCACCGGCTTTGCCATGAAAGCGTTTTGGGATCAGATATGCTTCTTTGAGCAGATCAAACATGGAGCGGTGGCATAACTCCAACAAAAGCGCACTAACATCACCATTTTTGTATGCATTCAAAAGCACCTCTGCAAAATGATGAGAATCCGGGTCGACATATCTGTTTTCATCATCTAAATGGTCGTAAAAAGTATCAAGAAGTCTTTCACAGCAGTCATCTGAAGAAAGAATCCTTGAAAAAATCTTTTCGACTTCCTCTTCTCTCGGTAATACTAATGCCATAAGATCATCTCCATTATATGTTGTTTTTTTGCTTTGAAACGATTATAATTGAATCATTTCAATAAGTAAAAAGTATTATTGATATAGCTGCAATAATACATTGATATACTGACGCCTATACCATAAAGGGGACAGGAAAGGAATGAACGGTCATTATGGATGTAAATTTTGAATACTACAGAATATTTTATTATGTAGCGAAATATCGAAATTTTACGAAAGCGGCACATGCTTTACATAATAGTCAGCCCAATATTACACGAGCGATGAATTGCCTGGAGCGGGAAATACACTGCACCTTATTCATACGGACAAATCGTGGAGTACGGTTGACCGAAGAGGGAGAAAAGCTTTTTCGGCATGTTTCTGCAGCTATGATGCAGATATTAGCGGCAGAAGAGGAATTGACTGAGAGTGCCGAGTTGGAAAAGGGCTGCGTTTCTATCAGTGCGAGTGAGATCGCCCTAAATATTTTTCTGCTGGAAAAGTTAAAAAAATTTCATATGGCGTATCCTAAGGTGCAATTAAAACTCTATAATCATTCTACACCGCAGGCAATTCATGCAGTACAAAGCG
>ERZ826613.2705-NODE-2705-length-16649-cov-10.957394_pt1 | contig 16649 bp, 19 predicted proteins | sample MGYA00519925_ERZ826613 | MGnify/ENA primary metagenome ERZ826613 (study PRJEB31778, sample SAMEA3449236) | human gut metagenome | biome: human gut; feature: human-associated habitat; material: faeces | place: United Kingdom | collected 2010/2012 ... | reverse complement strand
GATTGGATGAATAAACAGGAAAGGACTACAACCAACATGTTATACGATGAAATCATGAAGATAGTGACACTGGCAGGGGAACTGATGCTTCAGGCACAGGACGAGGAACTGACAGTTTTTGATAAAGAAGGAACTGCAAACTTTGTGACAAAGCATGACAAGGAGATTCAGTTTTATCTGATCCAGAATTTGCGTCAACTCATACCGGAAGCGACATTTCTTGCAGAGGAAGACGGGATGCAGCAGGAACTTGGAGATGGCTATTGTTTCATTATAGATCCGATTGACGGAACGACGAACTTTATCTTTGATTACAAGCACAGTTGTATCTCAGTCGGTCTGACAAAGTTTGGAAGAATGCTGTTTGGCTGTGTTTACAACCCTTACACAAGAGAAATGTATTCCGCTGTGAAAGGCGAAGGGGCGAAGCTGAACGGAAAAGAGATTCACTGTTCGGATAAAGGACTTGCAGATAATCTGGTTGCATTCGGAACTGCACGGTATCAGACAGAAGATACAGACAGAATCTTTGACCATGCGAAGAAGCTGTATCTGAACAGCCTTGGAATTCGTGCAGGTGGTTCTGCAGCGCTTGATATCTGCCGTGTGGCATCCGGCGCAAATGGAGTCTATCTTGAACTAATGCTGTATCCGTGGGATTATGCGGCGACTCGACTTGAACTTAACGGCAGAAGGTGGAATGATCACGCTGGATCAGCCGTGTTCGATACTGGCAGCAAGAAGACAGTGCTGGAAGGAAGTAAGCCAGTTGTTGAGTGTATAATAAGAAGAATGAAATAGAGAGAAAAACAGAAGGGAACTGAATTCATATGTTTACGCATGAGATGATAAAATCCTTTAATCAGTTGGAGATGGATGTGTATAATTACATCATCAGCAATGAAGAGAAAGTAGTATATATGAAAGTACGCGAGCTGGCAGAGGCGGTTCATGTTTCAACAACGACGATCCTTCGCTTTTGTAAAAAGGTAGGATGCGAGGGATATTCTGAATTCCGTTTGAAATTAAAACAGGAAGTCAGCAGCAAGGAAAAGAAGAAAATCAATATGGATCTTACTGCGGTTAAAGATTTCTTTGAACGGGTGCAGACACAGGCATTTGCTGAGAATATCCAGGAAGCTGTGAAGTTACTTACAAAGGCATCGTCAATTATATTTGTAGGTGTGGGGAATTCTTCTTTTATAGGAAAGTATGGGGCAAGATATTTTAATAATGTAGGCTGGTTTTCATTTGCTATTGATGATCCGTTCACGCCGGTATTTCGTGGAAAAGGTGAGAGAATAGCTACAATCGCATTGTCTGTATCAGGAGAGACGGAACAGACACTGATGTTGGCAGAAAAGTTGAAAAGAAGAGGGAGCAGCCTGATATCTATTACAAATAAGGCAAACTGTTCTTTGGCGAAGATGAGTGACTGCAATATAAATTATTATGTTTCAGAGTATAAATATAAACAAGACGAAGATTATGATCTGACATCCCAGATGGCAGTCGTTTTTATTTTGGAATTAATCGGAAGAGAATTGAAGGGCGTCCATAACGATACAGATGATCTGTTTTAAAATGATATGGAAGACTTATTTCATTAAGGTTGTAGAATGTAATGGTACGAATAGTAACCAGATAAGTAACAAAAAAAACAGAATACACGAAAAAGTATCATAATATACAAAAAAGGAAAAGGAAAACAGTGCATTTTACACAATAAAGTAGAATGCCCTGTTTTTTTTATGTAACAAATTCCGTCTATATGGAACAGAAACCAGAAACAGGAAAAAGTACTGACAAAACGAAAAATACTTGTTATACTAGCACCATCAAAGCAAATGAGAAAAAAATAAGGGAGGAAACAATCATGGTAATTCGATTATTTTGTGCAGCAGGAATGTCAACCAGTCTTCTCGTAAAGAAGATGGAAGAGGCAGCAAAGGAAAAAGGAAAAGATGTTGATATCGTAGCATATCCATTTACAGAGATGGAACGCGTGATTGAAGGCGTGGATGTAGCACTGCTCGGACCACAGGTAGGATATCAGCTTGCCAGAGCAAAAGAGATCTGTGATCCAAAAGGGGTTCCGGTAGATGTGATCCCAATGCAGGATTATGGAATGTGCAATGGAATGAATGTTTTGAAATTTGCATATAAGCTTGCGAAAAATAAATAAGAGAAAACAAAGATACACAATTTAAAGCAAAAAAACAGAGCAAAGGGTAGTAGCAAATGAAAGAGAAATTTAACGAAAAAGTAATCCCTGTAATCCTTAAGTTTATTAATACAAAGGCAATACAGTCAATAAAAAATGGTATGGTGACTTCCATGTCTCCTCTGATCATCGGATCAATCTTCCTGATCCTGTCAAACTTTCCGGTAAAGGCAGTTGTCGATGTATTAGAGTCTACAGGAATCAAAGCAGTATTAGATCAGGCATGTGGTGCAACATTCTCCATCAGTGCGATGATCGCAGTTATCGGTATCAGCTATAGCTATGCGAAACTGGAAAATCAGGAACCACTCAACTGTGGAATTATTTCACTGGCAACATTCTTGATTCTGATGCCTTCGTCCATAACAACAGAAGGTGGAGAAGTTGTTAGTGGAATTATTAATAAGACATGGACAGCAGGACAGGGAATGATTGGAGCAATCATTGTCGGATTGATTGTACCGCCTATTTACTGTTGGTTCTTGAAGAAAAATATACGTATTAAAATGCCGGCCGGAGTTCCGGAAGGTGTAACAAATGCATTCTCAGCATTAATCCCGGCATTCGTAATCCTGACAGGGGCTGCAGTAATTCACGGTATCTGTTCTATTGGATTCGACACAACAGGTATTGAAATTATTTACAAAGTTGTTCAGACACCACTTCAGAAAATGACAGACTCCCTTGGTGGAGCAGTTCTGATGTGCTTTACAGGACCATTCCTGTGGTTCTTCGGAGTTCATGGTTCAACAGTAGTTGGTGGAATCATGACAGGACTATTACAGGCAAACAGCCTTGCAAATCAGGCTATTATTGACAGTGGTGTAGAACTTACAATAGCAAACGGAGGCCATATTGTAACACAGCAGTTTTATGATCAGTTTATCAATATAACAGGTGCAGGTATCACAATCGGACTTGTAATGTATATGTTCTTCTTTGCAAAATCAAAACAGTTGAAAGCACTTGGTAAATTGGGAATTATTCCGGCATTATTTGGAATCAATGAGCCAATTCTGTTTGGTGCTCCAGTCGTTATGAATCCAATGCTTGCAATTCCGTTTATTGGAATGCCTGTGATCGCATGTTTAATCCAGTATTTTGCACTGTATACAGGAATCTGCCCATTATATGGAGCAACACAGATCCCATGGACTTGTCCACCGATTATCTCAGGATTCCTTTTAGCAGGATGGAAAAGTGCTTTACTTCAGTTAGTGATCCTTTGTGTTTCATTCTTCGTTTATCTGCCATTCATTAAGAAGGTTGACAAGATGAATCTGGTTCAGGAGAAGAATCAGCCGGTAGAAGATGAGGATGAAGACTGGTAAAATCAGAATAAAAATAATAGCAGGATAGGAGAAAAAAATGAACGAAAAATTTGAATTGTCATGTTTTCAGATCATCACATATGTAGGTACAGCAAGAACACATTTTATCAATGCGATCCATTGTGCGAAAGAAGGAAAATATGATGAGGCAGCAGAGCTGATTAAACAAGGAGATGAAGCCTTTTCACTTGGACACAACGTTCATGCAGATCTTTTGGCAATGGATGCAAATGGTGAAATTTCCAATGGATACATGCTTCTGATGCATGCAGAAGATCAGCTTATGAGTGCAGAAGGATTCCGCATTCTTGCAGATGAATTCATTGCACTGTATAAGAGAATCGATGAGAAATAATCATTAAGCTGAGATTGAATATAGAAACAGAAAGTTGGGGGCAAAAGCCCCCAACACTATTATACAAAGCAATTAAGACAACAGGAAGGAAATAACAATGGGATTTCGAAAAGATTTTCTCTGGGGCGGCGCAGTTGCTGCTCATCAGCTGGAGGGTGCCTATGATCGAGATGGAAAAGGCTTGAGCATTATGGACGTTGTAACCGGCGGAGATGTAAATACAAGAAGAAGAATAACAGGTGAAATACTAAAAGGCGAGAATTATCCGAATCATGAAGCAATCGATTTTTATGATTACTATAAAGAAGATATCCGCTTATTTGCGGAAATGGGATTCAAGTGTTTCCGTACAAGTATTGCATGGACACGTATCTTCCCAAATGGTGATGAAGAACAGCCGAATGAAGCCGGATTAAAATTCTATGATGACATGTTTGATGAATGTCTGAAATATGGGATCGAACCAGTGATCACACTGAGTCATTTTGAGATGCCTCTGCATCTTGTACAAGAGTACGGTGGATGGAGAAACAGAAAACTGATTGATTTCTTCGTGAAATTTGCAGTAACATGCTTTGAGCGATACAAAGACAAAGTAAAATATTGGATGACATTTAATGAGATTAACAACCAGGCAGATATCGGTGATGGATTTATGCTTTATGCTAATTCCGGGATTATAATTAAACCAGAAGAAAATGCGGAAGAATTGATGTATCAGGCATCTCACTATGAACTGGTTGCCAGTGCCGAAGCGATAAAAGCTGGACATGAGATTAATCCGAAATTTCAGATTGGCTGCATGATCGCAATGTGCCCAATCTATCCGGCTACCTGCCGTCCGGAAGATATACTGCAGGCTGAAAAAGCCATGCAGAAAAGATATTATTATACAGATGTGCATGTAAAAGGGGAATACCCTGTAAATATTTTGAAATACTGGGAAAGAAAAGACCTTAAGATCGACGTAACAGAAGAAGATCTTTCAGTATTGAAACAAGGCTGTGTCGATTATATCGGTTTCAGTTATTATATGTCTTTCTGTACAAAAGCAGAACCAGATAATCCGGAATATGACTACCGCGGAGAAAAGGATCGCATAAAGAATCAGTACGTAAAGACAAGTGAATGGGGATGGCAGATTGATCCGATCGGACTGCGCTATTCATTGAATTGGTTTACAGATCGCTACAAAGTACCACTGTTTATTGTAGAAAATGGATTTGGAGCATATGATACTTTAGAAGAGGATGGAAGCATCCACGATCCATACCGTGTAGAATATCTGCAACACCACATTTCAGAAATGAAAAAGGCGGTAGAGGAAGATGGTGTAGATCTGATGGGTTATACACCATGGGGATGCATCGACCTTGTCAGTGCAGGAACCGGTGAGATGGATAAGAGATATGGATTCATCTATGTGGATAAACATAACGATGGAACAGGAGACTTGTCCAGAAGAAAGAAAGATTCTTTCGAGTGGTATAAAGAAGTTATTTCAACCAACGGTGAAAATATTAATTAGTTGACAGGATGACTGTTAAAAAAGAATAATGATCGAATCTTATTATATCTGATGTCTATTAACAGTTTACTAAAAAAGAGCATGTGGAGAAAAGCCATATGCTCTTTTCCGTACTAAATTTCAGAAAAATACAAAATTTTCAAAAAATAATTTCTTGCTACTGTAAAATATGCACCATTATGCTGGCTATAGAATTCAACTTAATGCGATGGTGTTGACCTTAGACATATCAATTTTTCCATCCACCATAACGTTCTCAGCGGCAGTGACATTGACGCTGCCGTCCTCGTTGTAAGTTGCAACCATCAGAACCGGCATGGGGAAAATGCCTTCGGTAATTTTCAGCTTTGTTCGCATGATAATTCCTCCTTGTGATCATATTGACAGGACTGTTCATCCTGCTTATAATTATCTCCATGCAAATTATAAATTCAAGTACTGGCAATTATGACAGGTACTATCTTATGAGAAAGTTAAATGATAAAGAACTAGTTTGAGACGGTGCGATTCAATGAGTTGAAACGGTATCTGAAAACCATTTCCGACAAGACTCTCAGCACGAATCTCAAGGAGCTGGAAGCAGACAAACTGATCGTCCGTACCGAGTATCCGCAGATTCCGCCGAAGGTGGAATATGCACTTTCGGAGCGTGGGAAATCGCTGATGACTGTACTGGATCAGCTCTGTGTCTGGGGCGAGGAGAATCGACTGACAGAATAATAACTTTAAGTTTGGAGAATGGTGGAAATCGAGATTTATAATTTGAAATAAAACAAAAGTTACATTAAACAAACACAGTCCCTATCCCATCTTGTATACTATCAAAATAAATAGTGACTTATAAATTTGATAATATCTTCTAATTCAGAAGTCGATTTGTTAACATGAACATACCAAGTAAGTTATATAGATATGAAACAGGAGGTATATTCAATGTTAAATGAATCAGTAATCAAATTATTAAAGAATGGTATGTGGGATCTTGCAACTTGTGCAAATGGAGAACCAAATGTAGTGCCGGTTGCTTTCAAAGATATCACTGATGATGGAAAGCTTATTGTTGGAGATGTTTTTCTTGAAACAACGATAAACAATATCAAAGCAAATGATGGAAGAATTGCTGTTTCCGTATATGATGCGCAGAATCTTGAGGGATATCCGGGAATTATCCAGACCGTTTGTATAAGGCTTTAATGAATTCCTCAACTGTGCTTACCGTCTGGGATAATGAAAAACTTGTTGGTCTGACAAGAGTACTGGATGATACTGAGATGTTGGCCCAGATACATTATGTGCTTGTGCATCCAGATTATCAAGGAAACGGGATTGCCGGTAAGATGGTTGAATATATAAAGAAAAAATATAAAAACTATTTGTATATTGAAGCAATGCCGGAAGAAAAAAGCAATGTGCCATTTTATACGAAACATGGTTTTTCTGTCATGGAAAATGGAGCAGCTATTCAAATTTGTAATTATCGAACTGGTTATTCAATTGCACGGGTTAGTAAAGAACTGTTTCATATGACTGATACATATGTTATTGATGTGCAGGATCCAGGAAATGCGTTGGATGCGCTGATGTTTGTACTGGCAATCGATGCAGAAAAATGTTCCAGAAATTAATAGTTGATCTTGTTACTGTAATTATTCGGAGGATGAAGTATGGGATTATTCAAAAAGAAAATCATGAAAAAAACATATGACCGAGAACATATGAAACCAGTTATTCGTGCAAGTATTTGTACCGGAGAAGAAGTAGCAGGGTTCAAAGACATACGGACCGGAAAAATCGAAGAAATCATGCTGATCAGATCGCCGGAGGACTTAGAAAAATTCAAAGAGATATATGAGATAACAGAGGAAATTGCAAAAGAATATTAAACATTGGATAAGGAGGATGTATTGTCATGAGAACTATAGGTAATATTCTTTGGTTTATATTTGGAGGATTACTGGGTGGACTGGCATGGATTTTTGCAGGATGCATATGGTGTATTACAATTATTGGAATTCCGGTAGGTCTGCAATGCTTTAAATTTGCAACCCTGGCATTCTGGCCGTTTGGAAAAGAAATCGTATATGGAAATGGCATGTTTTCGTTTCTGGTAAATCTTATATGGATTATATTTTTTGGATGGGAAATGGCACTTGGAAACCTGATAGTTGGTTGCATTTGGTGCATTACGATAGTTGGAATTCCATTTGGAAAGCAGTTTTTCAAGATGGCAAGACTCTCTTTCATGCCATTTGGTGCGAGTGTGATAGGATAAAAGAAAAACTAAAAAAGAATTGATATTATCTGTGTATATTCCTGATTCAGGAGATTAGATGAGACTTCTGTTGGTTTTTTCGACAAAAGTTCAGGTGGAAGAAAACCGAAGATATTTTACAGACGATTTTCCTGAGGTTAAGAAAATCGTTGAAGGTGGAGTAATCACGAAACCTCAAAATGATTATGACCTGTCAAGATATGTATGTTATCTGATTGTCCAGAATGGAGATCCAAGAAAAGATGTCGTTACATTAGAACAGACATGTTTTGCAATCCATACATACAGGCAAGAAGCTGTTGTCTACTTTAATGAATTGGACGAAGATAACAGAAGACAGTCTTGGTCATGTTCTTGACTACATGTCCGACATCATAAGTAAAGCTATCAATAAATAATAATAAAAAAATTAATAGTATTTGTAAGGAGTGATGTGAATATTAAAAAAACATAATAGAAAGATATATAATGCGATATTAGAAATAAAATTTCTGAAACAGGCGTATAAAACTTGAAAAATGGAAATATTACTCATATATAAAGAGAAATGAGATAGAATCTGGAAAATTGAACTTTTCATGAAAGATAAAAATCGTTATAATTAGAATATGTGTAAGGGACAGAATTGGCTTGAATATACATCAATAATGGTGCGTAAACAGTTATATATTTAACTAAAGGATAAAACGCACAGATTTCAAAAGTGAGTAAAATCAATTATAGAGATGGATATTGATAAACAATATATTAAGAACAGAGAGGTCGTGATAGGATGTTAAAAATATGGTACTATGCCAATATCGAATACATGAAAGATGCACCTTCGTATTTTGATAATGTATATGAAGATGAATGGATTGAAGATAGTTTTGTAAAAGAAATGATTCAGGATGTGGATCATTGCACAGTTATCAGTTCACATGTTATTGACAGTCCTATACTGGGAGCCATGACGCCACGCGAATTGTCTGGTGGTGTGAAAGTTTTGATTCTTATGTTGAAGGATGATTCTTTTATTTACAACATGTCTAATTGTGGAGATAACTGCGCAAAATGGATTTTAAAGATTGCAGAGAAAAAGGATCTGACAGTATATTTGCAACATATAATGCGGTTTGAAGGTGAATTTAAAATTCAAATTATGAATACAGGGAAGATTGTATGCAATTCTGCAGAATATGTAGAAGGATTATTGGAAGCAGAGGAGATGGAAGATGAAAGGAAGTTACTGGTTTAAGGCTAAGAGTAAAAAAGTATTATTTGAATTTTCCATTAGAAGAAATATTACCATTATAAAAGGTGACAGTGCAACAGGAAAGACTACTCTTTTACGTATTTTATATGAATACTTGAGAATTGGAAGGCAGTCAGGATATGCTGTTTCTACAAATGCATCATATTATGTATATATTTGAGATGAAGTGGGACGTGATTGGAAGGATGCATTATATCCGTTAAAAAATACAGTTATTTTTATTGAAGAAAATAATGAATTTGTATTTACAAAGGAATTTGCCAGTTATGTAAAAGAATCAAAAGAATCTTATCATGAATTCAAAGAAATATATAGCAATTATCCTATTATAGAAAATAACAAAATTCAGAATGTTGTTACAGAGGATAGTAATTCAGGATATCAGTTCTGGATGCACGCATTTAAGAATAGTAATGTTACCAGTTCTAATGGAAATGGGAGTCTCATTAAATGTGTAAAAGAACTGGGATTAGGAGATACATTGGTAATAGCTGATGGGGTTGCTTTGCTCTAATCCGAAATTGAAATAAGACGCAAAAAAGCTCCAGGATTTCTCCTGAAGCTCCAACTATAAACTGCATATCTATTTTACAATATATTTATTATATTACGCCTGAACAAGATTTTTAGCAATCCCAGCAGATTATGTCGTAGAATTCAAAAAGATATTGGTTACCTATTATGAGACCAAAGGTATTGAGAATATCAGTATATTTTCAAAAAGTACTAAAAAATCTCCTAAACAAGAAGTGCCGCAAAATTCCTTATCTCAGTGATTTTGCGGCATCTACTTTATACATTGAATATGATATTATTTTTCAGCTTTCTGACGTTCTTCTGTCAATCCAAGCACTTTGAATGTTTCAGGATCAACCAAAACACCATAGTCAGCCTTGGCCTGTTCCACAGTGATATATTCATTCTTAACATCCATAGCTACTTTTTCAGCAGGACGCTTAAACGGATTACCATATCCACCACCAGTTGCTGTAACCATACGCACAACATCATTGGTATTCATAACACGGCGTGCTGCAATTCCCATTGGTTCGCTTACGGTTCCATCTGCATCAATAAACTGGAAATAATTTACAGAACCGTCTTTTCCACCAGCTGCACCCCATACCGGCCATTTATTTCGACCAAAAGATGCTGTAAAGGTCTGATTCTCATTCATAGAACGGTATACACGAACCGCACCACTTCCGCCACGGTATTCTCCTGCACCTGCCCCATCAGTATGCAGACTGTGCTCATCTACACGAATTCCATAACGAGTCTCAGCCATCTCTACCGGCACATTATAAGTTTCTCCATCGCCAACACAGAAAAGTCCTACCTGACCATCATGGCCTTTGCAAGCTCCCCATCCGCCAACAGTTGGCTCAATAATCAGATAATCATTTCCAAAGTCCTGATGTTTTCCGGCCATCAATACGGTACATACAGAAAGTAAATGTCCTGCACCAAGAGATTCCGGGAAAACCGGTGCAAGTGCTTTCCATACCAAGTCAATAACGTAAATCATGCTTTCATAATAACAGGAGGTTGCTGCCGGACGATTCGCTTTCAATACACTGCCAGGTTCACAGATTGTCCGCAGCGGTGCAAATACACCATCATTTACGGCCAACTCTGGTCCTACCACAGACATAAAGACTACTTTTACACCTGCATATGCTGCCGTTGCTCCGGAATTCACGCATCCTACTACCTGCGGATCGCTACCCGTGAAATCAGCAATAAATTCATCATCGGTAATGGTAACTTTTACCTGTAAATGAACTGGATTGCCATGTCCATCGTTGTCCATGTATTCATCCATTTCCCATGTGCCTTTTGGCATCTCAGCTAGACGGCGGCGGGCTACTTTTTCGCCCTGGGATACCAGACGTTCCATAGATCCTTTTACAACGTCTGCCCCATATTTATCGCATAATTCACAAATACGTTTTTCACCTGTACGAAGAGAGGATATCTGACCCCACATATCTCCCTGTGAGATCTGCGGATAACGCATATTGCTGCGCATCAGATCCCATACAGGTTCCACCAGTTCTCCGCGATCCACCAGTTTTGTACCAGAGAAACACATACCTTCCTGATAAAGGTTTGTTGCATCAGTCGTAAAGGATCCTGGTGCCATGCCTCCGATATCACTCCAATGAGCTTTGTTACCAGCAAAAGCAATCAGCTCGTCATGATAGAATATAGGCATTACCATTCCAACATCAGACATATGGGTTCCTCCGCCCATAAACGGATCGTTGATAATATATACATCACCCGGATGAAGATTTTCCTTTCCATGTTTCTCCACAACTGCACAAATCATGGGTGAAATCATACCGATAAATCCGGTAACACCATTTCCCTGGGTAAGCAGTCGACCTTCAGCATCTGCAATACCGCTGGCATAATCCAGTGTTTCATAAATAATCGGGCTCATGGAAGTCTGTGCAAATGCATAGAAAATTTCGTTACTTACTGCAATCAAAGAGTCTTTTACAATATCCAGTGTGACCGGATTAATCTTTTCTTTCTCAGCCATTATTCCACCTCCATTTCTACGATCAGGTTACCGTATTCATCTACACTTAAGCTTTGTCCCGGGCAAACTACAGTTGCGGTAGTAGGCTCTTCTATAACCAATGGACCCTGTGCTTTTGCACCGAATCCAAGCTTGCTCCGATCATAGATTGGTGTATCCAGCCAGCCATCACCGTTAAAGAATACAGGACGTGTTTCCTTCAATGCGCTGGAAATATCATCTTTTTGAGGTGCAATCTTCTGTAATGCAGGTTTGTTCAACTGACCATATGCCACAAGATGAAGATTTACAATCTCTGCCGGTGTATCTGGCAATGAGAAGGTATAGAAATGCTCATGTGTTTTGTGGAAACGATTCATGATTTCAGCACGATCTTCCTCTTTCCATGGATAAGCCGGAGCCTGTACCTGTACCGTATGTTCCTGTCCCGCATAACGCATATCTGCAATAAAAGTAAATACAGCCTGATCTTCCTTAAATCCCTCAGATGCCAGTATCTTATGTGCCTCATCAATCTGTGATTTCCACATCGCATTCAGTTCATCCATAGAAGCATTCTGGAATGAAAGAATCTTTGTCTGAATAAAGTCATGACGAATATCACTCATCAGCATACCCCATGCTGAAAATACAGAAGCTGCTACCGGAATAATGACCTTACGAATGTTCAGTTCTTTGGCGAGTGTCGGTCCATGCATCGGGCCTCCTCCTCCAAATGCAACCATCGCAAAATCACGAGGGTCATATCCACGCCGTACAGAAATCAGCTTTAACGCATTATTCATATTAGAATCTGCCACACGAATAATGCTCTCTGCTGATTCTTCCGCAGAAATATTAAAATGTTTTCCGACTTTTTCCACCAAAGCATTCTTCACATTGTCAAGAGAGACTTCCATGTCGAAATTCTTCGCAGAAAGACGTCCTGCAATCAGATTGGCATCTGTGGTGGTGGGTTCTGTTCCGTTCTTTCCATAAGCAACAGGTCCCGGAAGCGCACCTGCACTCTTTGGTCCAACTTTCAGAGATCCTCCTTCATCGATCCATGCGATGGATCCTCCACCATTTCCGATCTCTACAATATCGACAACAGGTGCCATGATCGGATAGCCTGCATGTCTTTCGTCTTTTTCGATATAGTAAGAAGTAGTTACTTTTACTGCTCCCTGATCGATCAGAGAACATTTCGCTGTTGTTCCACCCACATCAAATGCGATAATATTCGGTTCGCCAATGATTTTTCCAAGAATAGAAGCACCAAACACACCGGCTACAGGACCTGATTCTACAATATTAACAGGAGTCAGTTTTGCCTGTTCAAATGTTGTAGTTCCGCCATTACTCTGCATGATGTAACGGTTTTCCGGCATTCCGGCATCTGTAAGTCTCTGTCCCAGACGATTCAGATAAGAGGATGCCACCGGCATAACGTATGCATTCAGAACAGCTGTTGAGGTTCTTTCATATTCACGCCATTCTCTCGTGATATCAACAGACGGGCATACATATACTTCCGGCCATAATTCTTTGATTTTTTCAACTGTTTTACGTTCATGTTCTTCATTTGCATAAGAATTGATGTAGCAGACAGCAATAGCCTCCACCTGTTCCTTTTTCAGATATTCCACTGCCGTGCGAATATCTTCTTCACTTAATGGTGTCAGAATTTCACCTTTATAGCTGATACGTTCTGTCACTTCACGGCGTAAATAACGCGGAACAAACGGTGTTGGTTTTTCAAATACCATGTTAAACAAATCCGGACGATTACCTCTCGCCAGTTCCAGAATATCCCGGAAACCCTTTGTTGTGATCAAAGCTGTTTTTGCGCCTTTTCTTTCTGTCAGTGCATTAATGATCGTTGTGGTTCCATGGAAAAAAGCCTCAATGCTTTTCGTATCTACACCACTTTTTTTCAGAACGTCCATAACACCCTGATCAAAATTCGGCGGTGTGGTATGTGCCTTTTCCAGAATCAGCGATCCATTTTCATCAATCGCTACCAGATCAGTAAAGGTGCCGCCAATGTCAGTTGCAACTTTCATATTAGGTTCCTCCTCGTATGTTATTGTCAAATGTACAAAATCCACTACTGCAATTCTTTCCATTCTTGTGTATCAGTGTATCATATATACTTTACCAAAGCAATCTGTTATGGTAATAAAGTTCAGAATATCTATTGAGTCTATATAGATTTGGAAAAAGAAATGTGTTACTATGAAGCAAAACAGACAATAAATGATATCTTCTATTTACAGAAAGGCAAAAAAATGAAACAAAATCGCGTTGAAGCTGTATTGAAAAATATGGAATCCCTGAATCTGTCACAGATTCTGATTACAGACCCACTAGCTATTTTTTATCTGACAGGACGCATGATAAAACCATTTGAACGATTTTATGCACTCTACTTAAATCAAAATGGAAACCATAAAATTTTTATCAATCAGCTAGAAACGGTACCTGAAGATCTTGGTGTGGAAAAAGTACGTTTTACTGACTCTGATTCCTATATGGATCTTGTAATAAAAACAACTGATCATACGGAACCGCTGGGAATTGATAAAAATATGCCTGCAAGGTTTCTTCTTCCGCTTATCGACCAAAAAGCTGCCGCCGGTTTTGTAAATGCCTCTCTGGCACTTGATCAGGCACGTGCAGTCAAAGATATTCAGGAACAGGAACTTATGCGCAAAGCATCCCACCTTAACGATATGGCTATGGCAGAAATCACACACTTTTTCAAAGAAGGAGTTACCGAAACAGATCTTGCAGAACAATTGAAAAAAATCTACCGTGATCTTGGTGCTGACGGCTTAAGCTTTGAACCTCTGTTTGCATTTGGAAGCAATGCTGCAAGCGGACATCACTGGCCGGATGACACCCGATTAAAACCCGGAGATTGTATTCTGGTCGATATTGGCTGTACATGGGAAGGATATTGTTCTGATATGACCAGAACCTTCTTTTACAAAAACGTAACACAACATCAACAAGAAGTTTATCATACGGTATTAAAAGCAAACGAAGAAGCTGAAAAAGCTGTGAATCCTGGAATTCCTCTTTCTTCTCTGGATCAGATTGCACGTGGAATCATCACAGACAAGGGATATGGTTCTGCTTTTACCCATCGCCTCGGACATTTCATCGGACTTGAAGATCACGAATTTGGAGATGTTTCTTCTGCTTCTGCCGACAGAGCTGTCCCCGGAAATATTTTTTCGATTGAGCCGGGTGTATATCTTGAAAATGATATGGGAGTTCGAGTGGAGGATCTGGTTCTTGTTACAGACCATGGGCATGAGATATTGAATCATTTTTCAAAAGAACTGACAGTGATTGACTAAGAAAGAAGAGCTTTATGAAAAAAAATCCAGTTGCCACAATAACTTTTTCAAACGGCAGTGTTATTCAGATTGAGCTTTACCCTGATATTGCCCCCAATGCAGTTACCAGTTTTATATATCTTGCAAAACAAGGTGTCTATGATCATTACCCAATTGAGAGAATCGTCCCAGGCTGGGTTCTTGATATGAGTTACCATGCTTTTCATAATCCCAAAGCCTGCTATTTCATTCCCAATGATGTAAAATCCGGAAAATATCTGGAAGCTGTTCCAGGTACAATTGGGCTTGGCGGTTATGGTGCACCAGAGATTGCAGGCGGAGAATTTTTCTTTCCACTTGCGGATTGCCCGGCAATCACTGGCGTTTATCCTATTTTCGGAAAAATTGTAAATGGCATGGAAGAGATTCGACGTCTTGAACAATTGGAAACTTATCCTGTTCCATATCCAGGTGAACCGAATGTTAAGATCAACACCCCTGTTTATCCTGTCTTCATCGAACAGATTCAGATTGAAACCTTTGGCGTATCTTACGGAGAACCAACTCGCCTGACTGGCATTGCAAAACCACTTTTCTGGCCTTGTGTCTCTCCTTAAAAATTTAAAAACTGCGTTATTAATATAATAACACCACTTTACAACTTTTTCATAAAAAATATCGTACAGGGCTTTCTGATGTATAATGAGTTTGCCTACAACATTACAAAGGAAAGTGACCCTGTACGACAAAAACATTATACAACGAAAAAAACACTGATTGGTAGACTTCATCAATATTTTTTGATTTATTTTGAAACTTTTTCTGTCCCGATAGCAGATACCTTATTTCTGTTGATATTATCCATACTGACTTTAGAATCCGCACATTCCATCCGGTTTCTATATCAGCATTTTTTATCCGGAATAACGGAGAAATCACGGAATGTATTTTATTATGCATGTTCCTATACGATTATAAAGCACAGCAAACAGGTTTTGTTCAGCCTTATGCAGACAGTCCTATGGATAATGAGCAGGTCGGAGAAGAAGTTTATATCAGTATGATAAATAAGGCCGAAAATTACTGTTGGTTTATGACACCATATCTAATTATAACAGACGAAATGACACATGCGTTATGTCTGGCTGCTAAGCGAGGGGTAGACGTAAGAATTATCACACCAGGAATTCCTGATAAAAAATTCATTTATAATATAACTCGCTCTTTTTATCATGGATTGGTTAAACATGGAGTGCGAGTTTATGAATGGACACCAGGATTTTGCCATGCGAAAATGAGTATAGTGGATGACTGTATGGCAACCTGTGGAACAATCAATCTGGATTATAGAAGCTTATATCATCATTTTGAAAATGGCTGTTTTATGGCAGATTGTCAGGCAGTTGTGGAAATTAAAAATGATCTGATAAGAACGATGGGAGAATGTTGTGATGTAACAGATCAATATTGTACTGGGCGCAGTGCATATTTGCGACTGGGACAATTATTTATGAGATTATTTGCTGGATTGTTATAAGAATTTAGTGAAACGACCTTTCAAAAAATAGTTGATTTTGAGAGGTCGTTTTTGTTATGTCTGATTGCCGGTACAGGAAATTTACATGGATAAAATTAATTTTGTTGAGGTAAAATTGAGGTTGACTTTGTATTGTATAGACATAAGATGAAAAAAAGTCAGGTGATGTGCGATGGGAAAACGTAAGATATGTAAAATTGTTTTTGTTATACTGTCAATTTTTTTATGTGTGGCTTTTTATGAATTGCTCGGAATCTGCGTTGCATATAA
>ERZ826613.2701-NODE-2701-length-16678-cov-2.990916_pt1 | contig 16678 bp, 13 predicted proteins | sample MGYA00519925_ERZ826613 | MGnify/ENA primary metagenome ERZ826613 (study PRJEB31778, sample SAMEA3449236) | human gut metagenome | biome: human gut; feature: human-associated habitat; material: faeces | place: United Kingdom | collected 2010/2012 ... | reverse complement strand
CAACCCAACTGAATATCAGCTGGGTTGTATCATCAAGCGTACCCGGAGCCGGGGTCGAACCGGCACGGATTGCTCCACTGGTGTTTGAGACCAGCGCGTCTACCGATTCCGCCATCCGGGCGTCGTTAGGGTGTGCAAATATAAAGATTAATTGATTATCCGCAAAATCCGAAGGTACCGGTATATTCCGATACATGTTGTACACAGATATCCGGCACACATTTTCCTTCCGCAGGCAACATGCTCCCGCCAACCTGAACAGCAATGGCAGACCGCAGCCTCAACCGTCCCCCCATGACATCCGGGCACGCCCGGTCTGTCAATTCTTCCTAAAAACAGCCAAACGCCGGTTGTTGTTCCTCATTCCAATTCTACATCAAACCACAACCTACTTGCAGGATGCGAGATTCAGACTAAGGTTGTTCCTCATTCCAATTCTACATCAAACCACAACAGCGCAAATCTGTTCGATTGCATGAACTTCGTTGTTCCTCATTCCAATTCTACATCAAACCACAACGGAAGCGGCGGAAGTGATTCTGTATCAACAGTTGTTTCTCATTCCAATTCTACATCAAACCACAACTAACTGCCGAATTTCTTCATCTTTCTGCCGTTGTTTCTCATTCCAATTCTACATCAAACCACAACGCGAAACCAGCCTGATTCTTCTGTTAAACAGTTGTTTCTCATTCCAATTCTACATCAAACCACAACAACCTTGATAATTCCGTAAAGGAGTTTCGGGTTGTTTCTCATTCCAATTCTACATCAAACCACAACGAAACCGATGCCTTTCTTCGTTAGAATATGGTTGTTTCTCATTCCAATTCTACATCAAACCACAACGACGTTAATAAGGTGATTACATACGATCCGGTTGTTTCTCATTCCAATTCTACATCAAACCACAACCGACCCGTGATGAGAGTATGGAAATATCCGGTTGTTTCTCATTCCAATTCTACATCAAACCACAACTCATCCATAGATACGAACAAGTCTTTGTTGTTGTTTCTCATTCCAATTCTACATCAAACCACAACCCTCGCGCATGGCAGTAATTCGTATTCTGCACGTTACACATATGACACCGATGCATAAAACGTCCTGCCGCACACCGGGGAAGTTGGTCGGATGTAATTTCGTATTTCAAAGAGCAATATATCAAAAAAATTCCAGCTGCTGAGGCATCTCGGGCCGGGCCCGTTCGCTTTTCCCCCAATAGTTCCGAATCTCACTGTACTGTTTGTCCGTAACGCTCAGGATACTGGTATATCCGGCAGGCGGCATCGACTTCTGCACCCGACGGAGATGTACTTCCATATTCTCTTTCGAGGGGCAGTGACGCACGTACACCGAATATTGCATCATCGAAAAGCCATCCTTCTCCAGGGCCTTGCGAAACTGAGTCGCATGACGACGCTCGGTTTTGGTATTGGTCGGCAAATCGAAAAACACGAACAGCCACATGATACGATATGCATTCAAACGGACTTCCGACATCCTGTCACTCCAACAAAGGGTAAACAATCTTCTTTTGCGTTCCAGCGAAACATTTCGCCAGCGATGCCGCCGTAAACGTCAGGCCGACATCCAGCGGACGCATTACCTTCTCGAAACGCGTATCGGCGAACAGTATCCGCAGCAGGGTCCCCTTGACCTCCTGCGTCAGTTGCGACTCGCCCTGCATACGGAGCCCGTACACCAATTCGTCCACAAAAGGACGATAAGGTTCCATCACATCGTCGGCCAACGGAAAGGCATTGTACCGGTTACGGTGGAAAATGCCGAACGCCGGAAACAGCCCCGACCCCATCAGCGACCGTGCGACGGCCGCCCGCAGAACCGTATATCCGTAATTCAGCAAGTTATTGGGAACATCTCCCTCCCGCATACGAACGAAATCCCGGCCGAACAGCTCTGCCCAGTAAATTCTGGCGGCAGTCCCCTCCCGGTTGTCCGCATCGCCGCTGCGGACATTCCGGTAATAGGGCTTCAACCGCTCCCCGTCTTTGCCCAACTTCTGCAGCAAGGCGGCCTGGTTTCGGATTTTCGCCTCGACGATTTGCCGCCATATCCCTTTTTTCAACGGCTCGCTCGCCTCGATTTGCGTCCGGTAGTTCTCGCCCTGTGTCCGGTTGGAATCGAGATTCATCAGCATGGCGTTCGGCATCCGGTCGTCGCCGCAGAAGATGACGGCCGCATTGTTATCCGAGAGCGCATTCAGCAGCGGCAGCGTCACGGACGTCTGTCGGTCCTCCAGCACCACCACCCCGATATCCTCGACCGGAACGGTCCGCTGCATGTCGGGGGCCTCCTTCGTACGGATAACCATCTGATTGTCCCGAAGACTCAGGCTATAAGGCGTAGAAAAGAACAGCGCGCGTTTCACCATGAAGCAATTACCGTTTGAATTTTACTTCCCCCGTAACCGTCAGTTCGAAGTCATAGCCTTCGACGAACATTTTAAAATTGGAAACTCTTATCCTCAACTTCGGAGCAGGATGGCGTGCATCGAAAACCGAAATTCCCATTCCACACTCCGCCGTAACGGCTTTCTGGTCCCGTGCCTCCTGATGAAACAGAAACTGGACACGACCATCCTGCGCCATTCCCACGACCTTGTACAACCTTTTAGCCAACTCTCCGACCGAACATTCATACAACTCGTCCGGGGAATTTTCATAAAACAACACCATCGTCCCCGTTTTCAAGAGATACTTAAGCGAATAACCGTTGACATCCGACAGCGGTACCAAATCGGGCCGGGATTCCCGGTCCGCACTCCGTTTGAAATAACGGGCCGCCTCCAGTTTATTTACGATTTCAAACGTCCGTTTCAACCTGCCCTGCCTGTCTCTGCCTTCGTAAATCGCCATGCAGTAATTCCCGTCGTTGACGACATGGTAATATCGCTTATACTCCTTAACGGATACATCGCGATGAGGCTTCAGGAGAATCGGATTTTTCACACCGGTCAATATCCGCACCTTCCGAATCGGTATCTGTTTTTCCTCGTTCATCCAGACGGTGTGTTTCGTCGGGTCTGTCGCCTCTTTGAAACCGTATGCCTCGACCGCCTCCCTTACTTTTTGTCTGACCGCCTCATCCACGATTTTTTCCACATCCGCAGGCAGCAGTTGGTCGAGCGACTTGCGCACGACATACCGAATCTCGCCGTCTCGTTCGATGGCTCCATAAAATGTCTGTTGATGGAGAGCACCCCGGGCAGTATCGCCCTGCATGTATTTGACCTCTCCCCTGTCGTTCCGCTGCACCTTTCCCCGCACACGCAGCCGTTTCCGGCTCTGCTTGGGCATGTTATCGGGCGTGTGATGCGAAATGAGCAGCTCATCGGCCGTCACCCGGACATCCTCGGTGAAGGTCGGCCACGGCTTGCCGCAACGGGGTTTATCCGCTTCCCCCCGCCGATAGAGTTCATCCTGCCGAACGTACTGCGCCCACAAGGCGTACTCCCGGCTTCCGATGCAGGCGATGGTAATGGCATCTATACAGTGGTGGACATGATTCACGCGCTCTTTCGCCGCATACTCCTCCTGCAGCCCCCACATCCTGCGGAACGCAGCCGTCGTAGCACCCTTGACCGTATAAACCCGGTCGAAGACTGTCTGCAAATAGAGCCGCGCATACCGGCCGATGATGCCAACATCCACACCCTGCCGATTGCTGAATCCTTCGGGCACCTCCGTCATAGTAAAGGCCTCGCACTTCCTGCGCCAGTAATCGAGGTGCATCCTCCAGTAGTGCCGGTCCTGAATGGCGAAATCCTTCGCCGATTTGGTCGTCGCACTCTTTGCGCGACGGTCCGCCCCCCAGACCCGATGCTCCAACCCCTCGATGCGCTCGAACCATCCGCACGACTCGACACAGGCCAATATCGCGGTATGGTTGGCCAGCTCCGACGGCAGTTTGTCGCGTTTTATATCCCGGTTGAATTCCTCTTCGCACAGCGTCTTGTTGTACTGCGCATCCTCTCCCCCACGCGAACGGGGGACGGTATGCTCGATGTCGTACCGCCGGCCGTCGCCGAGAAACTCGGAAATCCCGATTGTCTTCCCCGTATAAAGGGAACAATGCCCCTGTTCCACCCACAGACGGTATTTGAGAATATCCTCTTCGGAGGGCTCTATGGAATGTCCCGTTGCTTCGACATACTGTTGGCGAATCTCTTCGGCATATTTGCGGTTCTCAGCCTCCCGCTCCCGCTGGTAACGTTCGATGGCCTTCCGTTTGTTGGCGTCGTTCAGCTCGCGGGCGAGCTCGATATTGATTTTCGTGCCACGGTCAATCTTTCCTTCGCGCAGGAGTTCGTTCAGCAGTACGCGGAGGCGGAACAGAGCTCGCATGGCCATCGGATTCCGGACAGCCGGGATGCGCGGCGAACCCAGCTGCAGGAGACCCTGTCCGTTGGGAGACGCCGACGGATACGCCTCAATCATCGAAGGATGGTAAAGGCGCTCCAGCCGCTTCTCCTCTACGCCCCAATAACGCCGCAGATAATCGCGAATACGTTCCTCCTTCCGTGTTTTCTCTCCGTCGCCCAAATCATCCATCTGGGCGGAAATCCCTTGCTCCACTTCGCGGCGCCTGGCCGGGTCGGCATACACCTCCGCCGGAAGCACCTTTCCGAGGTTGGCAAAGAATACCGCCTCGTCGTAGCGGTATCCGCGCCGCAGGTAGGGAAGTATCTTGTTGATAACGTTCAGGCTCAGCGACGCATACCCCTGCGGCAGACGGAAGGCCGCCAGGGTTTTCGCATCGTCGGCTGAAAGCTGCAGTTTCTCCTGCAACCAGGCCTGCAACCGCTCCTCGTCCTCAAAGGCGAAGAGGACATGCCATACGTCGTTGAGTATCTGCTCCTCGTTTTTCCCGGCACCGAGCGTATACAGGCTGCAAATCTCACGCTGCCAATCATCTCCGAAAACCGAAGCGAAAAGGGCCGATACGGGAGACCCCGTCACCGTCGATTTGCCGGCACAATTGAAGCGGTACGGCGCCTGCAGCAACTCGCCCCGGCAGGCATAGTTCCCTTTGCCCGCTATCTTTTTGGCAATGTCTTCGAAATCGAAATGCGGTTTGCTCTTGCGCAGGAACAGCGGACGGACAATCTCCACCTCCTCCGGCGAAAGGGGCCGCGGCTCCGCATCGCCGGGACCCGTAACCCGAACGTTGTTGATGAACTGGAGCATCCGGAACTCCTCGAAGCGCGGATGGGACACCGGACAGCGGCTCTTGTCCTTTTCGAAAGTACACTTGCCTACCAAGCCCTTTTGCGACTTGAGGGGCCGCTGATAGAAAATGGCTTTTTCCAATGCCTGTCGCAACTCCTCATCAAGCCGCTGTTTCCGGCAAATGGCACGAAACTCGGCCAGATAGTGCTCGTTCCGGGCTGTATAGTGTTTGCGAATCTTCTCCTTCCGCTGGTAAAGCCGGTAGAAATATTCGCCCAGATATTCGCACCCCGCAGCGGCCATGTCGGCAGAGAGGGTTTTAATCTCCTGCTTCACCTTACCCTCCTCGGCCTCGTTTCCCACATCCTTGCGATTGCTCAGAAATCCGCGGCGCTGACACAGATGATACAGCGCCCTGCCCAGCACGTAACGTTCTTCGCGGCAGGCCATATCGAGTTCTTCGGTCAGACACCGGAAGCGGTCGCGGTACGGGTTCCTGTCCGCATTGTCGTCGGTACGCTGCCAACGGATGAACGCATCGTCCAACGGATAAATCCCCTTCCCCTGCCAGGCGTTCAACTGCTCCTCCGACAATGCGGGACACAGGTCGTGCCGTACCAACACCCGCAACAGGGCTATCTTGCGCAAACGGCGACGGAAATAGTGCCGCCGTAGGGCACGGGCATCGGTCCTGTCCTGCACGGCCGGTTTCTCCTGATTCTTCTCACGTGCTACCCCCTCCTGAAAGATATCCACCCCTCGGTCGAGCAGCGTACATCCTTCGTCGTCCACCTCCACGATAGCCCATCCGAGGGAATTGGTTCCTACATCTATACCCAATCTTTTCTCCATAAATTGGCGGTTTTTCGTAAAAATAAGGAAAATTTTTGGATTTGTGCACTTATTTTTCCTATATTTGCAATGTAAGAACTTCTACATCTTACCACAATAAGGCCATGGGCCGCAGGTTTTAATACCTATGTCTCCGCGTACTCCGTGGAGACTTTTTTTACGGTCTCCGGAAAACATCTGCCGGAACCGCCCATAATGGAGACACATGATGGAACAGGCAAAGACAACGGAGAGATGTGCCGACAGGCTGAGGCGCAACGGTTTTGAGGTGGCGACAGCGGCCGACGCACACGAGGCCGGCGAATACATCCGCAGCCGCATCGCCGAACTCGCGCCGGCGAGTATCTCCTTCGGCGACTCGATGACGCTCTACGCGACGGGGACGGTGGAGTGGCTGCGGACGCAGCGCACCTATCCGTTCATCGACACTTTCGAACAGGGCGTTCCTTTCAGGGAACTGATAGAAAGACGCCGGCAGGCGCTGTTATGCGACCTGTTCCTGACCGGCGCGAATGCCGTCACCCTCGACGGGGAGCTGCATTGGCTGGACATGATAGGCAACCGCATCGCTCCGATAGCCTTCGGACCGCGGCACGTCATCCTGACCATCGGTCGGAACAAAATCGTGGAGGACGGCGATGCCGCCTTCAGGCGTATCCGCGAAACGGCCGCCCCGCGCAATGCGGCCCGCCATGAGGATTTCGACACGCCGTGCGTGAAAACGGGCCGGTGCATGGATTGTGCATCGCCCCGACGGATATGCAACGAACGGCTCATTCTGCACAAATGCCATCCGAAAGGGAGGATTACGGTGGTCTTGATTGACGAAGACCTCGGGCTGTAATATTCCTGCACGGAACGCAATTCCCGCATGCATTGCCGGCACACCGGAAGCTCCGCCGCGGAACGGGAAAAGGGCGGACCGCCGCAGCAGCCCGCCCACCGACAAATTGACCAACCTGCCGACGTTTAGTAAACCGTATTCTGGGGGTCGAAATTGCACCAACCGCTCGTCCAGTTGGCGGCAGCGGTCTCATTCGGACCGAAAGCACCGATATAGTCCACTTTATCGAAGCCCGAAGCCACCTTCTCCTCCGTCCATGCAGCACCCGAAGCAAGCGGACTGTCGCTGCCGGGGAAGACCACCGGAGCGGAAAGGCTGAGCGGATTGCCGCTGAGGCCGAGGTCGGAGAGGGCTGCGAACACCCTGTTTCCACCCTCCGCACGGTTGAAATAACCGTCGGCGAAACTACCCGCATCCTCATCGTCGAACTGGGAACCATCCTTCCAATACTGTGCATCCTGGTAATTCTTCACCATGCCGGCCATCACGCAGTTGGTTACGTTGAGTTTGCCCTGCTCAGCCCAATCCTGTGTGGTAGACCCTTTGTCGTTCTCGATAATCAGCCCTACCGGGAAAGCCGCTATGAGGGAGTTATAGATACTGAGCTGGGTATTGCGGCGCAGATGAAGCGCGGCCTGGAATCTCGCATCGACCGGGCTACCCTCGGCGCCGGCCTGTTCGGTATAGGATGCGGGATTGGACACCGGCCCGAAAAGGCTGACGTTGGCGAACACGCATGAGGTGTAGGGTTCGGTAGCCGCACCGTCGCCGTTGTTGTCCGATTCGAAACCGTTGGAAGCCGACTTGTCCCCTATCCTCGGATTGCGCACGCCCATGGCGAACTGTACCTTGCCGCTGAAGCCGTTGTCGGTATCGAAATCATCGTCCCAACCCGAATAGGCGACGAGATATTTCGCATTCGCCGTACCGCCGAACCACTCATAGGAGTCGTCCCCCGAGTAGGATACCTGCAGGTGGTCGATTTTGGTACCGCTCCCGACCGAACCGAAGGTAATTCCGTTAATTTCATTGTCCGTAGAGTATTCGATGCCGGGGAATTCCACACGTACATAGCTCAGCACGCCGGAATTGTCCGCCGGGTCATTACCGCCGTGTTTGGAACGCACGCCGCCCTCGATGGTCTGTTCGCCGAGGTTGTTGGGCGCCTTGCCGAGCAGGATGATACCGCCCCAGTCACCGGGCTTGCGGCTGCCGGGAGCCTGGGCAGAAGTGAAGACAATCGGGCGTTCCGGCGTACCCTGTGCCATGATTTTGCCGCCCCGTTCGATAATGAGCGTACCCTGCGTAGCCTTGTCGCCCTTTATCACCACACCGGGCTCGATGGTCAGCGTCACACCGTCGGGCACATAAACGAACCCTTTGAGCGTATAGACGTTCGGATAGGTCAGCGTCATGTCGGAAGCGATTTCGAAATTATCCTTCGAACCGTCGCCCAGTTCGAACGTTTCGCCCTGCGGAGGATTCTCGCCGCCGTTGTCCGTATTCTTGTCGCAACTTACGGTAACAAAGGCCGAGAGGAGCATACATGCCACGGCGGCCATCTTGATGTTCTTTTTCATCTTTTTCTGTTCGATTAAAAATTGGTGTTTTCTCTATTGTCTGTCCTGTCGAATATCGTTCACAGCTTTACCGAGACAGTCAGCGATACGCTCTGACCGGGATTGTAGCGCCGGGTGACCTGTTCCCGCCGGTACATCTGTCCGTCCTTCTCGAACTTCGGGAACTGCTTGTATACCACGTCCTCCGAGAGAAGGTCCTTCACCGAACAGCTCAGCGTCACCCGTCGCCCTATCCTTTTCGATACGGAGAAATCGAGCACGTTGCGCGGCATTTCGTACGAATCGGGAATCAGCGTATTGGGGTCGGGATTGACGCTGTTGGACTTGCCCAGCCCCACTATCCGCTTGCCAATCCGGTTGTAGAGCAGCGCCACGTCGAGTCCGAGTCGTTCGGAACTGTAATAGAGTCCCGCGTTTATCACGTAGGGCGACTGTCCCTGCATGGGCCGGTCGGGTTCGGACACCACCTCGCCGGGCACAAAGGTCACGTTGCTGTATATCCACGCCGCATTGAGCACCAGCGAAAGGTTCGGCATACCGATAAAGCCGAGGTTTTTCCTCACATCGAGCTCCACACCCCAGCTTTGGGCCCGGTCGGCATTCTCATACATATAGCGGAGCGAACCGCCCATGTCGATATAGGTCCACTCTATCGGATTGCGGAAATGTTTGTAGAAGGCACCGAGGCTCACCGTCTCGCCCGGTGCGGGATAGAATTCATAACGCAGGTCCACGTTGTCGATGACGGCCGTCCTGAGGTTCTCGTTACCGGCTATCTCGCTGAAGAGGTCGAAATCGTAATAGACCGTAGGGGAAAGCTCACGCAGCTCCGGACGGTTGAGCGAACGCCCGTAAGCCGCCCGCAACTGATGCCGGTCGTCTATCCGGTAAGTGACATTGACCGAAGGCAGCAGATTGAGGTCGTGGTGCGTCTTGGTGGTCATCAGGATAAGTTCGGGTGCATCCGAACGGTCTCGCGTCAGCTTCGTGGTGTAGCTTTCGAGACGTGCCCCGGCATAGATATCGAATTTTCCGAGCGGAATGTCGAGCGCCGCATAAGCCGCTCCGTAATAGATGTCGGCGGTGTAGGCATTGGTCTTGCGGGTTATCTCGTCGATATAGACCTTGTCCGCTCCCAGCCATTCGGGCGACAGCATCTCCTGGAAAGGCAGCTTGAGATAATATTGCCGCTCTTCGGCGGAAAGGTTGTCGTAACGGTAGATGAACTCGCGCTGGTCGTAGCTGCGGTAACGGTACTCGCCGTAGATGCCGGCCTTCAACGTGGGTCGGATACCCCCCCAGGCCAACTGCTGCACATAGTTGCCGGAAGCCGAAGCGATGTGGTCGCCGAGGGTCTGGAAGTAGCGTTTGATGTTGTCGTTGCCCGTCACCACATCCGCCAGGTCATCCGTACTTCCGATACCGGCCATATTGGAGACGATGCGGCGGTCGGGTTCGTTCCGGTCGGCATAGGAGTAACCGGCATCCCACGTCACCGTCGCATCGGTACCGGCCAGGTGGTGCGTGCCGGAGAACTGCCCCGTATAGGTCAGGCGCGAAGAGTACTGCATCTCGGTCTGTTCGAGATAGTACATGCTGCTCATGTCCTTGATGCCCCGGCGTTCGGTCAGACGGTTACGCCCCAATATATTGAGCAGGTTCTTGAACTCGATACGGTTAGAGGCGTCGAGGATGAACGCCCAGTTGTGCATCGCTCCGAGCCGGACATCGTTCGAATATTGGTTGTCATAATAATCGTCGAGATAGATGGGCGTGTCGGCGGCCGCGGAGTAGATGCCGTACCGGGCGTTCTTGATACCTTCGACTCCTTTAAACGTATTGCTGTATGTGACGGCGGTGATGTTGCCCACGGTACGGCCGCGCTTCGTATCCCAGCGGCGGGCCATCGAGAAGGAGAGCCGCTGGTCGGGCATGGGGATAAAACTCCGGATGCGCCAGTCGTTGTTGAACCCTTCTCTCGTCAGCCTCGTTATCTCGTCGGGCGAAGTGACGAGGTCCATGTGCGCCGGAAACGAGCGGCCGAGCGGCCTCTTGCCGAGGTCGAAACCGAGGAAATCCGTACAGCTTCCGGGGTTCATGCGGAACTGCCTGAATTGCGTCCTGACATTGAACCCGGTCGAATAACCGACTTCGATGCTGTTTTCTTCGGGGATACCTTTGGTCACTATCTTGACGAAACCGCCGGAGAAGTCGCCCGGTATCTCCGGCGAGGGGGATTTATAGACCAGCAGGTTGTCAATCTGACTGCTGGGAATCATGTCGAAGGAGAAGGCACGGCTGTCTGTCTCGGTACTCGGGACGGCCAGTCCGTTTATCCATGCGTTGTTGTAGCGCTGCGACAGGCCGCGCACGATGATGAAACGGTCGTCTATGATGGTGATGCCGGGGACGCGACGGACGACTTCCGAAGCGTTCCGGTCGGGGCTTTTCGATATCTGGGCCGCCGAAACACCGCTCGTGACCTGCGGAACGGCCTTTATCGTTCCGAGCATGGCTATCTCGGTGTCGCTCCGCATACGGGCCTTCACGACCACCTCTTCGACCTCTTCCGAATCGCTTTCGAGGCGGACATCCACCCCCTCCACATCGGCGAGACCATTCTGACCTTCAGTGAAACGGCCACCCTGCACGACACCTCGATGCTCTTGTAGGAGATGAAACTGACGGCGAACGTATAATCCCCCGCGGCAAGGTTGTCGAGGCGCCAACGGCCCTCCATATCGGTTTCGGTTCCCTTGTAGGTATCCTTGACCATGACTACGGCGCCTGTCACCGGTTCGCCCGTGGCGGCATCGGTCACCCTTCCCGACACGGAGTAAAGCGGCTGCGCCGCCTCCGCCGCAAGGAAGGGGCACAGCGCAAGAAAAAACGACAGAATTCTCGGTGTGTACAATCTCATATCTTTATCCCGAACAATTATTTGACGCCGCAAAACTACCCGGAGCCCGTTACGAAAGCGTTACGGCCGCTTTACAAAAAATAGAAATGTCCACAGGGAATGAAGCCGACGGAAAAAAGTGCGGCAATCCGCCGCGCGTTCGCTATCTTTGCAGGCACCGAGATGCCCTGTACCCGCTACATAACCGCCAGCCTGCCCGCCGGAGATTACCTCCGCAGCTACTGCGACGCACGCCGCATCGAGGAATATTGCCGGGCATGCGGTAATTACGGCCGGATATGGGGTTGTCCGCCTTTCGATACCGACCCGCTGGAACGGCTTGCCGGCTACGGCCACATCCGCATCATCGGGGCGGTCGTAACATTGGACGCCAAGGAACGGCACCGGCCGGCCGACGTATCCGAAGCGGCCGCAGCCGCCTATGCCATCGTAGAGGATGCCCGCCGACCGATGGATGCCCGCCTGCTGGAAGCGGAAAAGCGTCATCACGGCAGCCGGGCCCTTTTTGCGGGCAGCTGTTTGCTGTGCGGCCGGGGCGGCTGTCTGCGTACCGAGGGGAAACCGTGCCGTTATCCCGACCGGGCCCGCACTTCGCTGGAAGCCTGCGGGTTCGACGTAGCCCGCACGGCGAAAGAACTGCTCGGTCTCCCGCTGCGCTGGAGCGAAGGCCCCGTATTGCCCCCCTACTTCACGCTGGTCGGCGGACTGTTCACAAAAGAAAAGACGGAGGAATCGGAATGGACGCACGCATGAAAGCCGTCTTCAACTGGAGCGGAGGCAAGGATTCGGCGCTCGCACTGCTGACAGCCCTGCGCTCGGAGAAATACGACGTCGTATCGCTTCTGACGACGGTCAGCGGCGCCGACGGCCGCTCCACAATGCACGCCATTCCCGAACGGGTGCTCCGGGCACAGGCCGCATCCATCGACATTCCGCTCTGCACGGTGAACGTAACGCCGGGAGGGGAGCCGGAACACGATACGCATGCCATGCGGCTGGCTGCCGAACGGTTCCGGTCGCAGGGAGTCACCCGTTTCATCTTCGGCGACATCTTTCTGCACGACGTCCGCACCTACCGCGAAGAGCGTCTACGGCCCTACGGTATCGAGGTGGTGGAACCGCTTTGGGAACTCTCGCCGCAGGAGGCCATGGAAGCGTTCCTCGCTTCGGGACTGGAGGCGGTCATCACCACGACCTGGGCAGAGCGATTGGGCAGGGAGTATATCGGCCGCAGATTGAACCGCGCGACGGTGGCGGACTTCCCCGCCGGAATCGACCTCTGCGGCGAGAACGGCGAATACCATACGCTCTGTTACGGCGGACCCCTCTTCCGGCAGTCCGTCGCCTTTCGGCTGGGAGAACCCTACCGCTGGTCGCAGGAGGTCGGCATGGAGGACGGTTCGCGCCGTACCTTCTCCTACTGGACTGCCGACATCGCCTGACCGCACGCGACAGAGATGGTACCGACACGACGACACCAACAACGAACGATATGATAACGATAGTAGCCAGAAATGTGATAAGGGAGGGCAAACAGGAGGATTTTCTGAAAGCGGTACAGCCTCTCATCGAAGCGAGCCGTGCCGAATGCGGCAACGTCTTTTACGACCTTTACGAGGATGTGGCCGACAGCCGCGCCTTCTGTTTCATCGAGCGGTGGGCAGACGAAGAGGCCGTCGCCGCGCATAACGCCTCGCCCCATTTCCGGGCATGGACAGCAGCCAAGGCGGAGTTCGTGGAGGCGGGTACGGTAGCCCGTTACCGCCAGCGCTGACTCTCAGCGGCAGGCCCGCGGTTCCGGCTGCAATCCTAATCTCCGGGGAGCTGCTCCTCTACGGAGTCCTTGATGTCGTCCAGCTCCACCAGCTTGTTTACGATGGCGTAAATCGTCAGACCGGCCGGACTGTGGATGCCGAGTTTGGCGGATATGTTGCGCCGGTGGGTGATGACCGTATGCGTCGATATGAAGAGCTTGTCGGCTATCTGCTTGTTGGTCATACCCTGCACCACGCAGGCGATGACCTCCTTTTCCCGTCCGCTCAGCGATTCGTGCCGCTTGTCGCGCTCCGGTTCGCTGACCAGCCGGGCGAGTTTGTCGTTCACCGTCTCGGCACTGTCGTACACCGATATGGCATCGTCGTAACTTTTCAGGGCGGCATGGTCGGTAAATGCAAACTGCAGTGCGACGCATTTCATGTCGGGATTGCCCGTATCCTTCTTGAGCTGCTGCAGCGGAAAGAGGCCGAGCGATGCGGGATTCACCAGCAGAATATCCGGATGCTGCCACGAAAGCACGTTCCGCAACTGGTCGATTTCGCTCTCCTCGTAAATCTCGGCCTTCAGGTTCTCGGCACTCCCTATCACGGCGATGATGCCGCTGCGTATGATGACCGAAGGCTCCGCCACCGTTATCTTGACCGTAACGCTCATCCTTCCTCCTCCACTCTTTTCTCCAGCCTTCCGACTGCCGGGACGAACAGCAGGTCCTCCACGGCATTGTGGGAAGCGAGGTCGTTCTCGCAGTTGAAGATATCGAACAGCACGTTGTTGATTTCGTTCGTACTGGCCGACGGGTAGTATTTAATCAGTATGTTCTTGAACTCCGTGAGCAGCGTCTCCACCTGGTCGTGGTGCCGGCTGAAGATGTCGATGCTGTAATCCTGCTGGCGGCGCCCCTCCAGCAGGGCGCGTACGTAGGGGAACACCACCTCCTCTTCGTAGGCCATGTGGGTATGGACACCGGCCGTATAGTCGTCGAAATATTTCATGATGGCCCGCGAAAGGTCGCTGCCCGTCCCCACCGCCGCAGCGAGTTTCTCCCGGATGGCCGGCAGGCGGAATCCGAGAAAGTAGTCGTGCGAGTTGTGAAGGTAGGAGAGGAGACCCTCCATCGAGACCTTGTCGTAGGCATCGGCCGGAATCTCATCGTAAAGCATCATGTTGGTCACGATGAGGAAGGTGGAGGTATCCACGCCGTTGGCACGGCACACTTCGCCTATGGAACTCTCCCCGAAACCGAGCCCGATACCGAAGCGGCTCATAAGCAGTAATATCCTGTAGTTGTCGCTGACCAGGTCGCTCATCGGGTCGTCCTTGGTATATTTTCCTGTTCTCTGCATGGCGTATGTTGTTTTCTGCAAAGATAACATTCCGTCAAAATAGACAAAAGGCCGGCCGCGGGGGCCGGCCTTACCGACTTTAAAGAAATGGCTAAAAATCTTTTTATCTGGAGACAAAAGTAGGGTGTCCGCCTGGCTCCGGCAATACCTAAAACACGTGAAAAGAATCGGCCGACGATACCTACCTGCATTCAGCGCCAGCCGTCCGGCACTGTCTTTCCCTAACAACACGGGCCGGACACTAAGCGTCCGGCCCGTCACCTGAAAACCTATGAAAACCTATAAAAACTTTTGAAAACAACTATCCATTCTACCGCTCGGGGCAAACGAACCAATTCACACCCTCTACTACAGGCCCTGCAGCAGAGAGCATGGCTCCGAAGAATCGGTCACCGCTGTCGGGCATATAGGTGAGGTAACCGCTCGGAATGATGATACCGTAATTATCCCTTATCCATTCCACCATACTGCCAATCACCGTACCGTCGTCGATATCCACCACCATTCCGGAAGAGGCCGCCACTACGGAATCGGCAGTAAATCCGAGGCCGTCGCTCGTCGCCGAAACACCGCCACCCCCGACGAGTTCCTCGAATATCACCGTCTTGCCGGTCTCGGTATTGTAGAAGGCCGGATAGTTCGTTTCCTCAACCGTCTGTTCTTCATCAGACCAGCTTTCTACCCGGTAGATTCCGGCAATGTATTTACCGTTGGGACTGACATTGGTATTGGTTGCCGAAGTCCACATACCGTCACACAAATTGTATTTATAGGTACCGCCGTAGCCGTCGGGAATCTCTATCGGCCGACAGTACCGCACATCTTCGCCCACATAGTGTACCTCGCCGGCTTCGTCCCAATAGACCATGCCAAAATCGTAGTTGTCCCAGGTCGTGCCGTATATTATCCGTCCGTCGGCCGAGATGCCGCGGGCCTGCACGTCGCCTATCGGCTCGTCACGGTAATTCAGCGCGGGCTTCGGGAGCTCTACCGCCACACCGTCCACCCATTTGACAGGATACGAGGTACCGTCTTTGCCACACCAGCCTACCCACGTACCGTCGGCCGCAACCTGGCTTATCTGCGGATTGCTCGTGAAACCCGCCGGAGTCTTGAACTCCTCGTAACTGCCGTCGAGACGGAACATGACGTTCCCATCGTTCTCGGTCGCTATGACCAAATCGCCGTAATCGCTGATGCAGGAGGTGCTGAAAAGGCTGAAAAGCGTTTGGGGATATGGTCCGAGTTCGGTCCACTCACCCGTGGCGACATCTATCACCACCGGATAGCAGTTCAGATTGCGCTCGTCGTCATACTCCCAATAGAAACCGCCGGCATACCGACCGCTCGGCGACATAGCCGTGCCGTACTGGAATTCCGGATGGCAGCGGTAACGCGGAAAGACGTAGTCTTTGGCCACCTGCACGATACGGATGGCCGCCTCCGCCACACCGGACGTCACGGTTATCTCCGCCTCGCGCGTACCCTCGGTGTCATTGTCGATGACCTCGACGGTAAGCGAAGTGGCCGTCACATCGGATATCGTTACCCACGAAGCCGATGCCTCGGCCTTCCATTCCGCCGGGTTGGCATGCACCTCGACGGTCACGGGCCGGTTGTCCGCTCCCTGGAAAGAGCATGCGGCATCGCTCAGCCGGATGTACTGCGTATCGGTTTCTCCGGGAGTCGTACACCCGGTCAGCAGCATGGCCGCACATGCGAAAGGCAAAGCAGCCCGTACATAAATTCCTTTTCTCATAATCGAAGCAAACATTTTTGTGTAGTAATAGATTGGTTGGTTATATAATATAATGTAAGATTGGTAAGCCTTCGTCTGCGGCAGCAGGAGCACCGGAATCCCCTGCCTCCTGTTTTGACAAATATACGCAACAGGATTCATTATAACAACAATATATATTACACAATTCCGATGAAATTTTCAAACAAAAGGGCCGCACTCCGAATGGCGTGCGGAAAGACACACCGGACGCACGAAAACAACGGGCCGGACGCGTATAGCGTCCGGCCTGTCACCTGAAAACCTATGTAACCTATGAAAAATGACCCGGCATTCCGGAAAAACCGCCCCGTTCCCTATCTCGCCGGCCCGACATACCAGTTGATGCCCTCGACCACCGGACCGCCGGTATACAGCATGGCGCCGAGGA
>ERZ826613.2676-NODE-2676-length-16806-cov-2.925736_pt1 | contig 16806 bp, 20 predicted proteins | sample MGYA00519925_ERZ826613 | MGnify/ENA primary metagenome ERZ826613 (study PRJEB31778, sample SAMEA3449236) | human gut metagenome | biome: human gut; feature: human-associated habitat; material: faeces | place: United Kingdom | collected 2010/2012 ... | reverse complement strand
AAACCAATATTCTTGCAGGATCTAATTTTTCAATTTCTATCGTTTTTTGCACTGCTTTGTATGAGAATGATATTGTATAAAGTTTACCTGACATTACTTTGATTTTTTCACCGAAGTTAATCCAACCATTAGAATAGTTTGTTGTTCCAGGAGATTCTGTATTCATATTGGTAGGTCTCGCATAAATCGTATTATTTTCAATTTTTTCAATTCTTAAATATTCGTTGTCACGAATACCGGTTAGCTCAAACAGGTTCTTCCCTCGCACTTCTACGCCAATCTTCCCATCACTGCCAGCACTTACAATCCGCTGTGGATAATCTGGCGATGGGCTTGGTTGCCCGCCAGTGTAAGGCTCCCACGGAATAACTTTATCTCCGATAGACACCATAAGTCCTTTTATGGTCGTTGTATACGTGCCATATCCTATTGTTTTTTCGTTTTCCTCGATAATATGAATACGACACTTTACTAGTTTGGCATCTGCTGGTATTGAAACTGTTATAGGCTTATTTATTCCAAACAAATTCCAAGAAGTTGTGCCATCTGGTTTTTTGTAGTTAATATCGCATATCAGCCTCAATGCCTCGCCCGCATCGTTTTCTGCTGACTCAACACTTGCTGTAATTATTTTCCCTGCCACTTTTGCTGTGTCGAGTTCGATACTTACGTTTCTATACGCACTATTGTCTCCCTCTGCATATACCCCTTGCGCAGTTATTACATATCCGTCATGTTGAGTTGAGGCTATTTCTCCTGCACTACTGCCTACATTTTTAATATCTAACAACTGCGCTCCTGTGGTACTCTCCTGCTTACTCCACCCAAATACTTTCATTTCATTCATCGGATTATTCTTTAATGTCCCGGGCAGAGTTGCTGGGTTCCCGGAGGCAGATATCTCTGCCCCGGTTCTGTTCTTGAGGATTTTATATAATAATAATAAGCTATCGTCCATCATAACCACGGCCCCCATTGTCCATTATTTCCCATGACGCACATATCTAATGCCGGTGTATAGCAGATACTGCCCGGAGTTATACTTCCGGCGCCGGTAAGCCCCGGAACGTCTGCTATAAGCGTCGGAAGTGTATCTTCCTTGCTGTCTGCAAGAAGCTTCAGGCACATCCCGCCGCCTGAGTACGTGCGCTTAATATCAATCAGTTTTACTGCCATGTGATATCTCCTTTCTTATCTTAGAAATTATATTGGTCTACATCAACTTCGTCCGACCACAAACTGAATGTCTCATTTTCTCCGTAAGCTTTCACCCTGATCGTCGCTCCATCCATTCCATCTGCCAGGAATTCATCGAAATAATTCGCTCGTACAAGTGTATTATAGGAAGTGGTATATGTCTTTTTCGTTCCATCAGCCTTGATCACAATCACCTCATAGCTTGTAGCATTGTCGACCTTGTCCCACGAAACACTCAAACATCCGTATGTGCCGTATCTGGATGTTCTTTTGATATATGATGCATACTTCACTACCGGCTTCTCAAGGACATTTTTCTCGAGGAACTTTTTAGCTGCTGCGTCCATTGCCTCCTGCAACTTGTCATCGATTTTCACCGTAATCTCTGGGATTTCCACCTTTGGCGGGTTGAGTGGTGGTGTGCATGCCATAGTCGGCACTGCACAGGTGAGTGTTAAGGTTGCTGTTAATACAGTTGCTAATAATTTTTTCATTTTTCTCATAGTTTTTTCCTCCTATTCTATCGCGATCCAATCATATTCTCTTGTCATCAGATTGCTTGTTGTATTTCCGCTTTTTGGGGTATACGTTATATTTCCACCATCAACGGTTACTTCTCCGTGTGCATTTGATGGCCACGTCAGAGGGTTACTGTAGCTTAGCCCTGTCGCTCGTGTGCTATCCGCATCATAATACAATGACAAGACCCCTGACGTACTTCCAGTAACGGTCTTCGCGTATAGTACGAATGTTGCGACACTGGAAAGACCAGTATCTATCGTAACTGGATCTGCGCCTGCACCCGTAACAGTCCCTTGTGCTGTCTTGCTTCCACCAGAACTGCCCCCTGCGAAACTTCCGACAACTCCGAAAATGGATACACCGTTTTTAATATTTTCCGCTAACAGATTTGCATCACCTTTGATTGTCTGCGTACCTGACAGATACTTTCCAGACGCTATGGTCTTATCTGATGCGCCTGGTGTTATTGTTTGTGCAGCCTGGCTCTGAATGGAACCTGTTACTTTTCCATTGTTTGTATAACCAACAATTCCCGATAGCATCTTACCTGCTGTAACATCGGCATCTGAACCAGATATACGGATATAATACTTATTATCTTGGACACCCTTTAATGGATATGCGTCTTCCGCGTCTGTCGATATATATCCGAGCAGATTATCACCTTTTACTGTGTCCGGTGCATCCTTTACCGTCATAACCGTATACGGATTGATAACCGAGTACCTACCCTTTCTCAGAATTTTCTTCGCTTTCCTGCCCACCGAATCTTCCGGTAGATAATATGTGTCACCACTTGTTGTCCCTTTATTCAATTCAAAATATCCGTCATTCGTTATAGTCCAACCAACATATGTTGTGCTATCATAACCATCTGGAAAGGATGTACTTGTCAAACTTTTTGTTGTATAATTCCACTCTTCTTTTGTATCGTAAATTGCCCATACATAAGCACCAGTTCCGATGCCTGCCTGGCACTGATGTGTTCCAATAACCTCTTCGCCCGCAGCGTTATACCCTATGATTCCTTTCAACATCTTATCTGGAGCTACCGTAGAGCCCGATAGGTCTATGACCGTCTTTAAGCCATACATTACCTTGTTGATTCCCACTTTTTCACCTCCTATCCGATATTGACAGTTGTTCCGCCGGATTCTCCGTCGGACTCTACATATGGGATTTCCCGGACCGTTACACTGGACAGGCAATCATAACCTTCATCCGGTGTGACTACTTGTTCTGCAACTCTTGGCGTCACCGTCTTAGCTTGTGCTTTCATAGTTCCAGATGCTCCCGAGCTTTCACCGAAATACGTAGCCGTATAATTGATTCTAATAGAGCCAGCTTTCGCGCCAGATGCCAACGTCGCGTACCAGACTCCATCCAGATATGTCGCTCCTTGCACATGCACAGTCTGAGCAGAGCCGTCACCATTTACGAATGACACGGTTGTATTGCTGTTTGAACTATCGTCCACGTCCAACAGAGTATTTAGCTCTGCGCTAGTTAGAACCGCTACCGATGTGGCACTATTAGAGGTCTGTACGACTTTCGTTCCCGCCGTCATCCGGTTGATATTCTGCTTCATGTTCTTATATTCTTTGAGCGTCTTGTAGATCGGAAGTTCCTGGCAATTTGTAAAATAGTCTTTAGTTAATCCGACATATACATCATCAGACTTGTGCCGAAGAAAATACCTGGCCCTGTCCCCGTTCACATCCCCAAACCACCCGATAGGCGATAGTATCGTTGGCAATTGGTATCCGGTCGAGTAATCCATTCCACCAAATTGTAACTCACCACGTTCCATATCGAGGGTGTAGCCATTTGTCTTGGAATATAATGAAATCAACTGTTCAAGGGTATTAATTACGAACTGCTCATCTTCACTCTGTATGATTCCTGCAGTTACTGTTCCAAGTTTCGCAGTAATGGCACTCAGCGTCTCAACATCAAGATTTTCAATGGCGATGTAATACAGTACCCACTCTTTTCCATCCCATCTTTTAATCGGCTGTTTTGATCCAGTCGTCCATAACTGATTCACCTCTGGATTTTCCGGCGCCGTCTCAGACACAATGATTCCGGAATCTCCATCCTTGCCCGGAGTCCCATCTTTGATAGTTTCAGATTTCGCACCGTTCTTATCTGTTACTGTAATCGTAGTCTCACCATCTTTCTTATCGATGTCCACGGTCGGGGAATAACCATCCTCTCCCGGCTCTCCGTTAGTTCCACTCTTCGCAACCGAGTAAGCGGTGTTGCTACTGCCGTTCGTATAATAGGTAATTGTTCTAGTCCAGAGATATTTTCCCGACTCTGCAGATACTGGCTCGGAGCTCCATTCTCCTTCTGGTGGTTCTGTCCCGGAATCTCCGACCTGATAACTTACTTCGCTGTGATCCACAGATACAATCTTGCCTTGCAGCTCTTTCATGATGGCATCGACATCCTGCGTCTTCTTGGATTCCATCAAGGTATAATTAGCAAGTTTTCCAGTGTCCTCTCCAACGACCGTGTAATGGTTCTGTACCTCCTGCACTCTGGCAGACAGGTATATTTTTTCCTGATAACGATTATCTGCAATCTGAATAGTGTCCCCGATATCCGCCTGTAAATCATATAACTCTGCCTCATAGGATACTTTCTTATCATTCCGCTTCTTGAGTTCTGACAGCCCTCTGTTAAATAGTTCTTGTGGAGAATCCGTATCATACTGGAATGCTCCATTGATATATCCGTCAAATTCTCCCTGTCCTACATAATCATAAGCTCGGAATCTGGACCATTTCTGATGTGCCTCTCGGTCGTAGATTCGGATATGACCTTTGGGACTATAGTATTTTCCGTCATCATATTCGATGGAAGAAATGTTTGTAACCTTCCCATCTTCCAGCTCCTTGCCGTAACAGATCAGACAGGTACACAAGTCTTCGATGCTTCCGCTTCTGGTCAAGGCAACTAAGTTGATGTCATCAATAAATGTCTGCTGAACCTTATCCTCGCCAATTGTCTTGTAGATGTTCACGATCTGCTTTGTTACAGTCGCTCCATTCATCTCAATCACAAATTCGCACTCTGCATCAAATGCATTCATGATCATACCGATTCTGGCAAGATGACTATCCGTCTTGCTTTCGTATTTTGTGGCTCTCTTGCGATCTGGAATCTCATTGATACCGATTTCCCAACCTGTATCATGTAAGCATCGATTCATGGTATTTTCTACAGATTCTGCCGACACATTCCAGGCTCCCGCAACCTCATTGATAAGGTCTAGACCAATATCCTCACAATGCACATCTAATTCATCGTCTCCTTCAACTGTCATGATGGTATATAGACGGTCTTTTCCGTATTTATCCTTAAAAGCAATATAATTTCCTTCCGTAATATACTTAACATCTTCATGGTCGGGAAATGTCGTAAAATCATAAGTTCCGATTGCTACATTGTTAGTGAGTGAAATTATCTGACCTTGATTAGACCCACTATCATCAATTTGAAGACTGTCCGGAGTATCTGTAGACGGGTTGCACAATACATGCATATCACGCCCGATAATGAACCATTCCATCTATAACCACCTCTCTCTATAAGTTACTGTGACCTCTGGTATCTGTGAAAATGTTGATGTTACAATACCGAGTGTGTGTTCTCCCGGAGGAAGAAGTAACGGCCGGCTTCCAATGTCTACGGTATCCCAATCCAGGATTGCATTCTACTTCCAAAATACGGTTGATTGCTCCACCTTGCGACACATAAGAATTCAGTGGACGTTCTCCATTGGTCAGAATACAATTCTTCCAGCGATTCTCCCTGTTAATACCAAGCTCCTTGTTGGATCTGCTTTTTCCTTTTCCGGAACACAGATCGTATACAATGCCTTCAAAATTATCCCGGATCCGGCTGCTGATCTTACTGGTATCGTCTAAGATCATTGGCAAATGATTCAACATATCTGCCTTCGCTTCCAGAGCTACTTCTGTTGTCTTAAAATCTCCTATGTAAGTAGATTCGTCCGGATTCGCCCAAATTGACGTTGCGACCATTAAGGACACCGTCTTTCCACCCTCTGTTTCACCCCAAAGATCTACAATAAACGGAAGTCCACCCAGGAGACTAACCAGAACACTTGCAAATGATGCAGCCATCATAAATTTGATTTCCACTCTTCCTGTCTTACGTAGCTTCTGTATGTGGCTCTGCCATAACTCCCAGTTCCCGTGCTCAGAAATACTGTCGTAGGTCTGTCGGAAACGTTGGTCTCCGTCAAATACAATCTCTGTATCGTAAGGAATAAATTGATCCTTAATCCAACCAAGCTTACTGGTAGAATACTGCACATTAATGTGGCTATCATTCATATTTTCCACATCAGACAAGAAACGTACCAACAGCTTCGCGTTTTCCGAAGTGACAGAAATACCTCTTCCGGAAAGAGAAACAATCTTACTGGCAGATGTTACCATTGTTTTAGGAACAATAATTTCATCCCATCGCCCATTTCTTTTGTAGGCAATCTTAATCTGCTCCTCACCAGTCTCAAGATTCTTCATGCGCTCCACCGGAAGAATCGGATGATAACATGCAACTGCGTCCACCTGGCTGTCATTCTGGGCGTATACGCCGTCTTCTCCAGCGATCCATGCCCCGCAAAACATGTTGTCATATGGTCCTTCAAAATTGGTCCACTTATCCAGCATGGTAATCGGTTTCTTTCGCTCTCTCTGTTTTGTCTCCCTGTCTACTCTTTTGTAAGCTTTTAACAGTTCTTCGAATTTCTTTTTAACTCCAAGCTCTGTAGCTCGATCTGTTAGAGAGAGAATCATTCGAGCCTTTGTTATTTCATCTTCCTGGTCAAATATTTCCAGAAAAATCTTCTCATCAAGTATGCTATTACTATCCAGCCTTGCTAAAGGCTCCATTTAATCACCCTCTCTCTTCCATCATATCCGCACGATATATCATCATCTGCATTGCATTGTAACAATCACACCAGGCATCTGATAATGGTTCCGCCCGGTTCATATATTCCCGGTATATTCCAATAAGGTCATATACCAATTTTCTTCTCTGGCGCTCCCGTTCTGCCTGCTTCCGTTTCATCGCGCTTTCTTTTTTTGCCCGGTATATTGTCAGATTTGACGCGAAGGAATCGTTTTTTTTATAATCGCCTCCGAGCATCCGGAAAGCATCTTTGAATGAAATGTTATAAAATCCACTGACCAAATCAAAGATGTCTCCGTTAGCTCCGCAGGCAAAACAGTGAAAATCCTTATCATAAATCTTCATGGATGGCTCCCTGTCACCCTTGTGAAACGGGCAATGACAGAAGCCGGCACGATTCGGTGCGGGAAGTCCACACTTGGTCAGAATATCTCGCATGCTATATGTTGCCTTAATCTCCTCGCTAGTCATAAGCATCACCTGACAGGATCCGGATAATCTCTTTGCCGGTATCTTTTTTTTCGCAAAATTCAAACCGGACATTGTATCGAGCACGGATAGTACACAAGGATTTATATAACTGGTTTCCGTCAACTGCCTTGGCTGATACCACATACTTCTCTCGCTTACCATTTACCATACGCCACCGGACTTCATGCTTTCTTGGATTCTCCCAAAACCACACATCTTCCAGGCTCTTAATATCTGCTCCATGCTCCACCAGGATTACCAGCTGTATACCGGCATCAATTGCCTTAAGAAGTTCTCTCTTAAACCGCTCATGCTGCTGGCATACATTCCCGCATAACTCCTGCAGATTCTGCTTCCGGTCGATAATGAGCCTGGGATTGTCCAGACTCATATAATCACCGACCAATAATTTGCTTGAGAAATGCTTCACGCCATTATCATCAAATGTCTTAATAATCTTGCGAATGGCACGCTGCTTCTCTCTTGTATCGATTTGAATATCCAATATTATCAACTCCTAGTTAAATGGGAGCTCTTCGTCAATTCCTTCTGGAATATTCATGAAGCCATCTCCTGCAGGAGTAGATCCCTGCGGATACCCATTAATATGATTCTTGTACGCTCTTGTTTCACTCATATCAGGCACTGCAGCATCAGCAACCTTATCCACACTTACGAACCAACGAAGCACTCTCTTCTCCAGCTCTCTGCCTTCGTAGTAGTCCATCTGAGGACCGTATACACCACCAACCAGTTTTCCTTTAAACTGCTGACCAAAATTATCTCCCCACTGCGTCGTAAATCCCTTATTGGAATGTTCCACGCAAGTCAGGAATGTCTTGAATGGCCTGCTGCAGTCTCCATTCTCGTCTTCTGTTAAAATATACTGCGTTGCCTGATTCGACCATTTCTTGTCTGGACGGATATCATTCTTAAATGATTCTGCAAAATATCCAGCCTGCTTATCTCCTGGTGCAAAATCAAAGAACACAACGATCATCGGTTTGTTTGTCTTTGACATTCGTTCCTCTACCTGCTTAATAATTAACTTATGTCCTCCAAGCTCAACGGGAGTGAATTCTCCCTGAGCCTGTACGTTTTCAAAATTATTCGGTTTTCTCATCTTAATAATCCTCCAATGCTTTCATTACTTCTACAATGTCATTGTCAATCTCCATCTGTTTAAATGCTCCCATCGGAGATTTTGCTGTGCTGTTATTCGCCTGAGTTTCAAACTTATACTGACCATCAACGCACTTACTCAGCAATACTGTAGTAAACTTGCTCTCTAATACAATCTTGTCCAATTTCTTTCCAGAAGTCTTAATCCGGGTGAACATATAACCATTCTCATCGTGATCTGTCTGAGTATGAGCTGTGAATACAATAGTCAAATCCTCTCTGTATGTATAACATTCGCAAACCAAATCCCAAACACAGGCCGCAAGATCTACCCACTTGTCATATCCTTTTTCTTTGCTTCGACGCATCTCATCCGCAACCATAAGTCCATTAATTGTATCCACTACAATTACCTTGACACCCGGACAAGCTTCTGCAATCCGCTTGATATACTGACGAACCACACTCGCATCATCACACGCAAAATAATTTTTATTCTCCTTGTTGTACTGCTTTCTCCAGCCTTTCCAAGAAAGACCTTTTTTATCAGCATCGATATAATAGGTGGACTTCGGGTCCAAATTTCTCATTGATGTTGTTTTTCCGGATCCCGATTCTCCGGCAATGCAAATAACTTTACTCATTAATTCCTTCCTCCTCTGTCACTCTTGCTGACCATAAATCTGCAAAATGCAAAATCATATACAACGGTGTCTCATTTCCCTGAATCTCATATTTAAACGGTCCATACAATCCGTTGTGCCACAGAATTGCCAACTGCTCCTCTTCCGTAAGTTCAATGAATCTGGAAGCAATTGCAATAGATCTTACTTCATGGTCTACATATAGAAGGTCTGGATTGGATTTATATGGCTGCGCCTCACTCTGCTTTGGTTCTGGATTCGGATCAACTTTTGTTGCTCTTCCCTTCAGCATGTTTGGAACATAATTCTCCTTTCCAAACTGTCCCATCTTTCCAAGGTCATGAAGTAACGATATGATGATAAGGGAATCTTTAAAGATTTCCTCTGGACGTCCTAATCCGTTGGAAATTCTTAACGCGTTCTCATATACATTAAGACTGTGCTCGGCAAGTCCACCTTCCTTTGACAGATGGTATCTTGTACTACATGGAGCTGTGAAGAATCCCCCGTTCTCCATGTGTTCAACCAGTTTATCCATTCCTTCTCTATTGGTGCTTAATAAAAGCTCTGTGATTTTTTCTTTATACATATTAATCTTCCTCACTTTCATTTAATTCAAATCCTAATATTCTGGCTATCATGCCACGTGATACTGAGTAATTTTCTGATGTTGTATAATCTTTTAAAATGTTCGCTCTAGCCTGAATCTCTAAAAGATTTCTGTATTCCTCTGTAGGAATAGTGACTGTATTATTCTCTCCCACGTTCCTGCTCCTCCTTCATCTGTTTTTCTATCTCCTCTACATCTTGTCGCACCAATCGTTCCTGATCAGCCCAATCGTATTCATCCATCTTGCTACTTTTCCTCCGCCACCAATACCGGAAAATCATTCAGCATCTTATTCATCCACTGCTCGGAATCCCGGTCTCCGAATCCAGTCATGTTCTCACCAAGCGAAATGGAGAAGATTGCGTCACCGGCAATGATATGACCATGATTCTGACAACCATAAAAATGTGATGCTACTGCATTGGCTGGAAGGTTCTTAATTAATCCTTCCTCGTCCACCAGCATAAGGACCGGTGCACGGAAGTAGTCGTACATAATCTGAGTATGTACTGTTTCAACGTACCCTCCAATCTCCTGTTGGTTGTTCTGTTTATTCTGACTGAACCATCTGGATTATTCACGGTGCTTTCCTTGACTTCAAATAATCCAAGCTCCATTGCTTTCTGAGTCGGCATATTCCAGTCAGCACCTTTTCTTTTGATTAAATAACTGTTCTCTCTAAGCCACTCAAAAAGTCTCTTCTGACCAGTCTCGATACCGTTCTGCTTCAGGAGCTTCGCAAGATCTCCAATCAGAATAGATGTATGGCTCGTAGATACTGCATCAGCAAAAATCTCTTTAGGTTTCATCCTCCTGATTTCATTATTCTGCTGTTCAATAGTTTTCTGTGCTTCTAATACAGCTAGTGCCAACAATTCTTTTCCTTCTGGTTTCGACATCTGATAGCCACCAGTTTTCCTAATTGCTGGAAGCACTTCACTTGTTACCCAGTGCTTGAACCGCTTGGCTGATTCCAACTTGCTTCCGAAGATTAAAGTATATAAGCCGGATTCGTTAATAATTGCTAATTTCTGTCTTCCTGATGGGGTGTCCATTTCATTCACCCCTCTATCCTCTTCGGATACGTGGTCGCGAACCGCTTTTTGTGGGTTGGAATATCCGAGTGCCGTTGCCACATCTTTTCCAACAAACCATGGTTCGCTATCAATCATTACTGTTCGGATATCACCGAACTCTTCTGAGTTAAAAATTTTTACTTCTTCCATTTAGTTCCCTTTCACTCACGTTTCGTGTTGTTTTACTCAAAAAAAATTTTGTTAATAGGTTTTTTATAATAAGATGAAATGCGAATTTTAACATTATCTCTCGGTATTCGTTCTCCTCGTTCATACATAGATAATGCTGAAACACTTATATTCAAGCTTTTTGCAACTTCCTCTTGTGTTTTATTTCCTCTTAACCTAACAAGCCTTTTTCCTATTTCCTTAGCATTCATTTCAATCATACTTTCCACCTCCATTCACTCACGTTTCGTGTTGTCTTTTACAATATACACAATTTGTGAGTTTTTGTCAACACGTTTTGTGCTTATTTTCTATTGATTTTTTTCACGAAATGTGTAATAATTTAATTGCTTAATTAAAGAAAGGAAAAGGTGAGTGCAATGCCAGAATTTAAGGATATGCTTAAATACTTTAGAACCAGAGAAGGTTTGTCACAAAGTGAACTTGCCGAGAAACTTGGAATGTCCGCTTCTCGTATAAGTATGTATGAAGTAGGAAAAAGAGAACCTGACTTTGAGGCCGAAGAAAAAATTGCCGACTTCTTTAATACTGATTTAAACACGTTGCGTGGACGCGATATAGAAGGAGAAACTATAGAAAATACAGATCCAGATATCAGGCGAATTGAACGCGCGCGCCAAAAAATGCCAGAACCAGACAAAAAGTTCATGATGGATATGTTAGAACGTTCTTTTTCAGAATACTTTAAGGATGATGATAACGAGGATGATCCAGACTAATATATCGACCAAAAGACGTTTAGAAATAAAAAATACTGTTTATAATGCATTGCTCCATTCAAAAAAGTGTACTTTACCTATTAAAATCAAAGCAATTACACGAAGTTACGAAAATATTCGACTCATACCATATAGTAAACATATGCGACTATTTGATATTTCGTACGAAAAAATGAGAGCTTTTGCACAAACAAAAGATGCCTTTACTGATTACTATGCAAATGAAGATCGTTATCTTATTTATTATAATGATATAGATATAAATATAGTTACTTCAAATAGATATAGATGGAATATTGCGCACGAACTAGGTCATGTGCTTTTGGAACATCATAAAAGAAATAATAATACAAGAATTTTTAGATGTTCTTTATCCGACAAAGAATACAATTATTTAGAAGAAGAAGCTGATTACTTTGCTCAATTAATACTTGTCCCGCATGTCGTATTGGCTGGATTTAAAATACAAAATTCTAATGAAATTAAAATCTTATGCAAAATATCTGATCCTGCATCACGAAAACGATACTATGAATACCTTAATTGGAAATCACACATTGATGCTCAAAACGAATATGATAATCGAATGTTTCATTATTATTATAATTTCATATACAAAAAGCAATGTGAGACTTGCAAAGCTAGTTTTATCCAACGTTACGGAAAGTATTGCCCAATCTGTGGCAATAAAACAATACAATGGGGAGATGGAAATATGATTTATCCAAAATTAGACACTCGTGAAAACGGAAAATTAACAGAATGTCCAAATTGTAAAAATGAAGAAACAGATATTGAAGGAGATTACTGTCAAATTTGCGGCAGAAATCTTATAAATAAATGCTCATATGATGATTGCTATTACAACGAACCATTACCATCAAATGCACGTTACTGCCCTATCTGTGGAAATCGCTCTACGTTTTACAATGCTGGATTTTTAAAAGAATGGAATTATGAAGATTCTCCTAATTCGTTCTTAGATATTCCATTTATACCTGATGACGAACAATTACCATTTAATTAATATATAACCGCTTCGGCGTTTATATAAAAGCTTACTTAAACTTACTTAGATTTTCTTATTCTTACAAAGGAAGAGATATAATTATGGGAATTGGAGATATTTTTAAAATCGGACAGTTTAAATCTGAAATCGAACGATTAAAAAGTGACAATGAAAAACTGTTCGCAGATAACTGCGCAATGAATAAACAGTTGCAGGAGCTTGGAGCTTTAGACTATTACAAAATAAAATCCATGACTGAGCAACTGGAAAAGGAACATGCCGCAAGAATTTCTGAATTAGAAGCTGATTATAGCAACCGTGAAAAGGAAGCAAAGGAAAAGCTCCAGCAGCAAATAGATTCTTTAGAGTCCACCATCAGTGACCGAGAAGATAAAAGCCAAGAAATTCTTTCTAATTTGAATGAATTAATGCTCCAGGAAGCTAAATTAAATAAAAATGTAAAAACTCAGACGAATAAATTAAATAAATCAAAAGAACTAGTCAAGGCTATTAATTATACTTTTGATAAATATTTAAATTATGAGCCTTCGCAAAGCGTACTTCGTTTTCCTGAAGATCAATTATCTGAGTTGGAAGAAATAAGTCCATCTGTTATCCTCAAATTGCATTGTATGGATATAAAGGACTTGCGTAAAGCATACAAGCAAAACGATAAACAAATCGATTCTGTACTACAGAAATACTCTGCTCGTTACACAACTAAGGCAAATCAGGCTATCTACAAGCTCATGGTCATTGCTCTACGTGCTGAGTTACAAAATATTCTTTACAACTTAAAATACGAAAAACTGGATACCTCTATTGAAGACGTAAAGAAAGTTACCAGAAAATTCTTAAAAGTTGCCGGCGAAGGAAATCAGACCATCGTTGGAACTCTTACAAAATTTATTGGTGAAATTGAATATTTATTTATCAATGCTGTAAAAATTGAATATAACTACTATGTCAAGAAAGAGCAGGCTCATCAGGAACAACTGGCGATTCGAGAGCAAATGCGTCAGGAGGCTCAGGAACGTAAAGCTCTTGAATCAGAACGTAAGAAAGTAGAAAAAGAAGAATCCAAATATCAGTCAGAAATTGATAAGTTAAAAGAACAGCTCGCTGCTGCAAAAGATGCTGAACTTGAACAATTAAACGCCCGTATCCTGCAGCTTCAATCACAGTTGGCTGATGTGATTTTGAAGAAAGAAGAAATCTCCAACCTTGCAAATGGAAAAGCCGGAAATGTTTATGTAATCAGTAATCTTGGTTCATTTGGTGAAAATGTATTTAAAATCGGCATGACACGAAGACTCAATCCTCAGGATCGTGTAAATGAATTAGGTGACGCATCTGTTCCATTTAAATTTGATGTACACAGTTTCATTTTCTCAGAAGATGCTGTTGGATTAGAGAAAAAACTTCACATGATTTTAAATGATAAACGTGTAAACAAAGTTAATATGCGCAAGGAGTTCTTCTATACTACTATTGATGACTTGGAGAAATTGGTAACAGAAATTGAACCAACTGCAGAATTTAATAAAACTATGCTTGCTGAGGAATTCAGACAATCCTTATCATCTGATGAAAACTATTCAAATAATTATATTCCAGAAGATGATGAAGACGATGATGAATAAATAGCCTTGTAACCATACATTATTATGAAAGGACGTGAATCTTATGCCATTGCCAAAATCAAACACATATACAATTGATGACATCTACGCTCTCCCTGAAGGACAGCGTGCGGAATTAATTGACGGACAAATCTATGATATGGCGCCACCAAGCCCGATGCATCAGGAACTTGTAATGGAACTTTCTGCTACTCTCAGAGATTACATCAAAAAGAATGGTGGACCATGCAAAGTCTACCCTGCTCCATTTGCTGTGTTTCTGAATGAAGACGACCGCAATTATGTGGAACCAGATATCTCTGTTATTTGTGATCCTTCCAAGGTTGATAACAGAGGATACCAAGGAGCTCCTGACTTCATCATTGAGATTGTTTCTCCGAGCAGTCAGCGCATGGATTATCTGACAAAACTTTTTAAGTACCGTACTGCAGGCGTTCGTGAATATTGGATTGTCAATCCATTGCAGCGCACTGTACAAGTATATTCATTTGAAGGTACCGAGGATTCCACCCAATACTCCTTTGATGATGAAATCACAGTTACGATCTATGGTGACCTTAAGATTTGTGTTGCAGATCTGTTGGAGTAGATAACATTCAGACAGATATGTCAAATAAGTAAAAACCGCTCCTGCTACCAACAGGAACGGCTTAATGAATACTATACAGTGCCAAGGCACGTACAATACCCCGTGACAAGAGTATTGTATCACACTTCCTTGGCACCTGTACAGGTGTTATTTTTGTACTCATTTTTAGTGCGACGTCGCACATATATACTAAGGAAGGTGATACATATGCAATACGAAGAATATCTTATCTATCTCCGGAAATCCCGAAGTGATGCCTCACTTGAAGCTATGGGCGTTGATGTCCTGGAACGGCATGAACAGATTTTACTTGACCTCGCCAAGCGCATGAACTTATCTATTGGCGGTATCTACCGTGAGGTTGTCTCCGGCGAGTCTATTTCTGCAAGGCCGGAGATGCAAAGACTCTTATCAGAAGTGGAAGCCGGACACTGGAAAGGTGTTGTTGTCATGGAGGTCGAACGTCTGGCCAGAGGTGATACCATTGATCAGGGAATTGTTCAACGGGCATTCCAGTATTCCGGCACTCAGATTGTAACTCCGGCCAAAACATACAATCCGAACAATGAATTCGATGAAGAGTATTTCGAGTTTGGACTTTTCATGAGCCGGCGGGAATATAAGACAATCCGACGCCGAATGCGTGCCGGTGTGACTGCTGCTGTCAAAGAAGGTAAATGGCCATTCAATAAGGCACCTTACGGTTGGCAGAGAGTGAAGCTGGAGCATGCCCGCGGCTGGGTACTTGCTCCGGATCCGGAAGAAGCTCCAGTGGTAAAACTTATCTTCCAGCTCTACACCGGTCCAGATCGGATTGGCATCACCAACATCTGCAAATATCTGGATAACCGGGGAATCAAGCCAAGGAATGGGGACACCTGGACAGAATGCAGTATCATGGGAATCCTAAGAAACATTGTCAACGACCAGAGAGTTGGTATTGGACGAAGAAAAATTGTGAAACAGGTCCAGAATGGCTCAGTCAGTAAAGTACGTCCCCACAGTGATTATGATTTCACTGCCCCAGGACTGCAGCCACGATTAATTGACCATGACGTATTCCTGGAAGCTCAGACACATCTTGGAAAGAACTCTCACAAGCTCCCGGAATCCTACGGAATCAAAAATCCGCTTGCCGGCATTGTTGTCTGCTCCTGCTGCGGTAAGAAGATGATGCGAAGACCAGCCTCTAAAACACCCGGAGGTGCCCCATATGACGTTTTAAAGTGTAATACCAGGAATTGTCCCACCATTGGCTCTGCGCTCGATTTGGTGGAACGTGAGGTCATACAGGCGCTGTCTGACTGGGTAGCCGGATACCAGTTGGACCCGACACTAGAAGTTGAGAACAAAGTTCCGGAAAAAGAACAACTCCTCTCTTCCGCTATTAGCAATCATGATGTGTTATTGAAGCAAAACGGAAACTTGTATGATCTGCTGGAACAGGGAGTCTACACGACAGAAATCTTCCTGGAACGTTCCCATGAACTGCAGAAACGTATCAAGGAATCCGAAGCACACATTGAAGTTCTGAAAAAGGATCTGGAATATGAAAAAGAAAAAATAGCAAATGTTGAGAACTTTATTCCTTCCTGTAAGGAGCTTCTCTCCTGCTATTGGGAGTTATCTGCTCAAGACCGGAACAAGGCTCTTAAGATGCTTTTAGAGAGCGTGGAATATACTAAAATCAAAAGAAATAAATATGGAGATAAAGACAATCCCACTTTTACATTAAATCTCAAGCCCCGAATCCCGCGTATTTAGGGGCTTTTCTATTAGCGACAACATTTTTGGACTCACGAACTTGCCCATCTCGAGATGATCTGCGCCATTGTGCACCAGCTTACCCGCGACCTGACACCTGAACAATTAAAGGAATCTGGATTCGACCAATATTATGTTGACCACACGTTAGCACTTTGGCCTCAGGCAGCCAGCGGCACACCTTGGAGCGCAACAACATTTCAATCAAAAGGTGATCCTATCACAGATCTACATGAAGACCTTGCAGCAGAGGGTGCGATTGTATAAAGACAACATTGAGGTTTTAAAAGAAAGTTCCCGA
>ERZ826613.2664-NODE-2664-length-16877-cov-7.921472_pt1 | contig 16877 bp, 17 predicted proteins | sample MGYA00519925_ERZ826613 | MGnify/ENA primary metagenome ERZ826613 (study PRJEB31778, sample SAMEA3449236) | human gut metagenome | biome: human gut; feature: human-associated habitat; material: faeces | place: United Kingdom | collected 2010/2012 ... | reverse complement strand
ATTTTCAATTCTATAGATATATAATATCATAATTTTTTCTTTTTGTATATATTTTTCTATTTTATCAATATACTTTTTCAATTCACCCTCTAAACAGGTTGCCACCTAACCTTTTCTATTACTAAAAATGTCAAACGCCCCGCCAGGATTCCCTGACGGGGCAAATAGCCACCTTTCTATTCTCAAACTTACACAATAGTCCAATACTTCACCAATTAAATAAATAATCATCCAAATCTTCAAGTGCCTCTTTCAATTCAGGATTCTTTTCCTGCGCAATAACTTTTTCAAGAAAAATCCCATCTGAATCCGTTCCCACTGCACTTAAATCATATGACATCTTAACAAGTTTTTCCAACCTGCGGCTTTTCGCAGAATCATGTCCCAGACAATATTCCTCAATCAAAATTCTCGAATACTCCCTCATTCCACTTTATCCTTTCACATAAAACGATTACCACATATTTTTCATCTGCTTAGAATAAATTTCACTGCCTCAATCAAATCTTCACTGAATCCCTCCAGCTCGTCCATTGTGATTACTCCGTCCCTCACAAAATAAGCAATATCCCAAATAGCTGTCGATTTTTGAAGTTGAATCAACACACCAGGATGTTTCTTATCCTGTCTAATTCTCTTCTCCAATTCCCAGAAATGATCAGAAGCATTCCCTGGCGAGGTTAATAATTCCACATATTCCTTTGCCAACCGCTCCATATAATGTTCCTGCCACTCGGAAACACGTTCCCGAAACAATTTCCAGTCTGCTTTCGAAATTTCCATAGCATTTATCCTCCATCAATAACTATTTACATTTTCCGTTTTCGCTTCCAACAACAAACAAGCCGTAATACCCTCTGTAATTAACACATAGCTCTTTTGCACATCAAATCTCATTTCTCAGGTTTAAAAGTTTCTCTCCTCTATAATAGTTTGCCACAGAATGGTTTTGAAAATATTTTACCTATAAAGCTCCTCCAACGAAACTAAGCGAACTTCCCCACATTCCTGAGCCTGAAGAAGTCCTTCTGTAAAACAACCCTTGGAAAAAATATAATAATGGTAATTAGTGCCTTTTCCGAATACCGCCGCATACTCCCTTAACAGATCAAGCTCATCCATCCCTATTTTCTCGTTCCTGTATTTGCATGAACCGATAATATAATCTTTTCCTTCAGCCGGAGTTCCCACAATATCAATTTGTATCTGCTTCTTCTTTTTCGAATCTTTGCCCCACCACTGGCCAATCTCACTTAACTCAATCGGAAGATCCTCCGAATAATAAAGCAAATAATCCTGACACATTTTTTCAAATATTAACCCCATATAATCTGGAAAATACTGCTTTACAGAATGCTGATAGATTTTTGAAATTCTTCCAGAATCAATCGCACTCATATTGGACGGTACGAAACGATACCAAAACCTGAAGAAATTATCTGCCAGCAAATAAATGGTTTTCTTTCCCGTTTTTTCCGTAATCGGCGTCTCTTTTTTTACAATACCAAGGTCAATCAGCGTTTTCAGATACTTGGCAACAACAGAATTCTCCTCGCCAACTTTCGTTTTAATTTCATTCACCCTGGAAGCACCTTCCGCAATTGCCTTAATAATTGCATTATAAATTGCTGGTTCTCTAAGTTCCTGTTTCAGCAGATTTCCCGGCTCTTCATATAAATAACTGGACCGGTCAAAAAAATTATCCAGCAATGCCTCATCCACACTATCCCGCACATCCAGTTTATTAATATAATGAGGGACCCCACCTGTAATGCCATAAATCAAAGAATTGCCTTCTGGTGACAAATTTGGATGGAATACTGCTGTTTCCTTATAATCTAATGGTTCAATTTTGAACTGTCCAGTTCTTCTGCCATACAGCGGACTCTCCTTTCCAAGTACTTGTCCCTCCATAAAACTCATAGAAGAACCACAAAGAATCAAATACATTTTAGATTCCGTCCACTTATGGTCAATAATATGCTGCAGCATAGCCGAAATAGCAGGCTTCGCTTTTGCAAGATATGGATACTCGTCTATAACAAAAACTACTCGTTGATTCTTTGCAAGCGTTGTCAATTCGTCCAACGCTGCATCATACGACCTAAACTCCGGTGCAATTTCCATATCCGGACGCTCAAAGCTCATAATCGCCCTGGAAAGAGCCTCCAGATTTTCCTTTCCTGTGGTATTCAATGCAGAAAAGAAAACTGTTGGCTTATCTTTGCAAAACTCATTAATTAAAGCCGTTTTTCCCACACGTCTTCTGCCATAAATAACAATACACTCAAACTTATCATCTGCATATCGCTTGTTCAATTTTCTAAGCTCATCTTCACGACAATAAAATTGACTCATTTTATTCCCTCCAACAATTATACTCGTAAGTTAGTTCTTTATAAGTTACTTCTTTATGAGTATATTAATGCAAAATACTTGTAGAGTCAAGCAACTCTGTGAACTTCCGAAAATAAATCCCCTAAAGTCAGGAGCACACTCCAAATAACTGGTTAAATCTTCCCCTTCTGCCTTTCAATGGGATCACTCAGCCCTGTTTTTCCTCGTCCGCTGGTACATTTTCTGAGGTAATAAATGCCAGGATCTCTTCATAAGAACGACTGCTGTTTTTCATCGCTTTTAACAGTTCATCTCTCTGATATGCCTTTCTTATATCGTACAGTTTTTTCAATTCATCAACTGCTTTTTCATGTGCTTCTCTTATTTTTGCGACCTTGGTTTCTGCCTGTTCAATCTTGTATTCCAGGGTCTGTTCACTGCTTCTTCTCATCCTTGCCACGTTCTTTTTTTCCTTCGTTTTCTTACTGGTTCTGCAAAATATTTCCGATCTCTTTCGCCTGATACCGCACATTTCCTTCATTTAAACCGAAGGCATCCAGTATTGTTTTCTGGGTTGCTGTGACGGCATGATCCAGGCGGTAAACGCCATCAAGCTGGCGTATCATTACTATTTTTTCCAGTTCTTTTAAGGCAGCCGGAACTGTCAGATAGTTCGGCTTTTTCAGCATTTTTTCACTTTTTTCTTTCAATGCTGTATAGATCCTGCCAGGGACAGCTCCTTTTCCACTGCGGAAGTGTTCTCCTCTGCAAGCTTCAGTGTCTTTCCATCCTTTTCATAATTCAGGTGGAAATACTTCCTGATCTCTGGTCCGAAAGGCACACATTCTTTTCCAACACAGCTGTCCAGATATTTTTTCAGACGACGTATCCTCTGCTTGATCTCCTGCTTTTCACTGTAAGCTTTTCCGTCACTGTAATAAATATGAAAGTTCCTTTTTTTCGTGTCTCCCTCGCATAAAAAACGCTTCACTATCATACCGTATACATCATACCTGTCAACATATTTCCCCCGGCTGTTCTCAAAACCGCCCTGATTTTCCTCTATGATTCCACGGATAAAGTCCTTCATTCCCTTCTTTTTCCGACGTGTGATTTTTCGTAAGTGACTCAAAACCACTATATTACATTATATCAGGAGAAACGTCTGGAGTCACTACACCATGTTTTAAGACACTTACAATCATTTACACTGTAACAACATTTTAACTAAAGAAGAAGTTTCATTTTGCAATTTTTCTATAATTAATTTTTCAGATGGCATTAACAATTTTTCTACAAGACATAATAGCAAAAAGCAATATATGTATGCTTGAATTGTAGTACTTATAGTTATTGAAATGTTGAATATACCAAGAATCTGCGGAACCAATTCCTTTATTATAAATTCATTTCCACACAAATACAAAGATGCTCTTCCTAATCGTTCCAATATTTCTACACCCGATAGAAAATACGAAACTCTAAGAACTAAAAATATAGAAGGAAGCGGAGTGATAATTTCAAACATCTTTCCAATTATATCATTTAATCCAATTATTTTAGACAATAAATTATTTTGCCAAAATAGGGAAAACGAATATATAAAACATAATAGCAGAGCAATATTTGAAATCCATTTTACAAGTGATTTCTTACTTCTAAAAAGTTTAAGGACCGGCTCATATGTAATAAATCCTATACAATAAAAAATAGTATAGTATAATGCACTATCAATATTCCAATACCAACTTGGTTGTACGGTGGGAGGTGGAGAAATCAAAAACTGTGAGAACATAAATAAAATTAAGCATGTAATAAATATAATAATTTTTTTATTCATTTTCTTTATAAAAGAAAATAATATTTCAATAACAAACAGACAAGAAAGAAACCATAATCCGCCCCCAAAATTTATATGATTTCGAATATCCCCTTTTAATAAAAGCATTAAATTCTCGTGTATATAAACATTTGTATTTCTCAATACAGCATTATATAGAATGCCTAATATAGCGAAAAAGAAAAAAGGAATTAAAATATTAATAACCTTTTTTTGAATATTTTCTAATATTGTTTTATGATTAAAATTTTCAAGGCATCCAGACAAATAAAAAAATAAACATACGTGAAAACTAAAAACCCAATTATATGCATTTCCTGTCACAACTCCATAGTGTCCTAAATAAATAAAAAACATTCCAAAACATTTTGCAACATCAATTCATTGAATACGTTGCATATAATAAATTTGTGACTATAAATAGTAAGTGCAGTCTGAAACGCGTTATTGCCAAGATTTACAAATCTGCCCATGAAATAACCCCTCCATAATAACAAACCGCCGATTACCATGTAGGTTTATTTTACTACATTGGTAATCGGCGGGCAAGAGTGGAAAAATGTTCTTTGGGATGATATTCTCTATACGAGTTGATATTCACCAGCATATCGGGATCAAATGTCAAATTACATTCTTCAATTATCATTCCAACCCCTATCGTATAATTAATCAAATTATTCCATATCAGCATTGTATTCTAATTCATGTAAACATAGGAAAAAGTGTACTACTTTCAAGATTTACAGAGCTATCCATAATAACCAGCGTCGATTACTAAATAGTTTTTACATAAATAATCGACGAACAAAAGTCTAATATAATTATGCATTTTCTATAATCTGACCAATATTTTCTTGCTTAACTGCTGCATCGGCTTTTCTACGCATAAAAAAGAAAGCAGCGCTATTATGCATGTAATGCCAATACAAAATACCAATAACCAAATTTCTCCTATTACAATGCTGCTTTTATTAAACAGATATACTACGATCTGCTGCACAAAAAAACCATATAAATATAATCCATATGATATATCAGCCTGCGAAAAGCATTTTGCAAAGGTCGGTTTTTCCACCAATGCAAAGGAGAATATTGTATATGAAAATGTCACATATTTTAATATACAAAAGGTAAGCGATCCTGGGTTCAGACAGGACAACAGGAAGACTGCCAAAATACTTACCTGAATATTTAACAATTTCTGCATACATGGAAAAGTGAATAACACTCCAATCAGATACCACGGAATCAGTTCCATCGCAGCCCATATATCTGTCCCATATATGACACAACGCCATTCAGGATGATACAAAAGTTTTACCATTTGTAGACAACATAATACAACGGTAATCACAGAAACAAAAGCAAAAGAATATCTCTTCTCCTTTTTTTTTCCTGCAAGAATCAAAATAATCGGAACCAAAATATACATTGCGAATTCTATAGGCAGAGTCCATAATGAACCATTTACTGCATTGGGATATGGATTTGTTTCAAACACTCCTGGCAGTGAATATGCTGGAAATAACAATATATTTCGCAGATAATTTCTAACCAGTGGTGACTGAAAATATTCGTTGATTGTAAGTGTTGACAGGATTGGTCCAATCACATAAGCAGCAACTAATGTAAATGCAATAAGCGCAGGAAAAATTCTAAAAACTCTTTTCGTCATATACCGTACCGGATTAGAATCTGATTCCCAGCTTTTCGCAATAAGAAATCCACCAATCAAAAAGAAGATTTTTACTCCGAGCGCCTGAATTCCTTCTCCCCATAATGTAGGAAGGGTATAGCCACCAATATATGCCATATGTCCAGCCATAACCATTATTGCAGCAACAAACCTAATGATATTAAAATTATTGTCTCTTTTCTCCCTCGCCATTAAATAATTTCTTTCTCCATTTCCTCTTATATTTCACTTATGTGGATACATCACTTTGATTTTCTTTCCTGTTCTAATGCATCCGCACATTCTTTCCAGCCTTTTTTCGCACTTTCTAACGCTTCCGCACATTCTTTCCAGCCTTTTTTCGCATTTTCTAATGCTTCCGCGCATTCTCCCCAGCCTTTTTTCGCATTTTCCAATGCTTCCGCACATTCTTTCCATTCGGTACGGGTTTCTTCCAATGCCCCTGCACACTTTTTCCACTCAACACGAGTTTCTTCCAGTGCGGCTGTACTTTGCGCCAATTTATCCTCTACATTTTTAAGCTCCGCATTTTTTTCACTCACCATTTGCTGCGATTGCTCTAATGCTTGCTTTAATTCATCAATGTCTCTCTGATTTTTTTCCTCAAAGGCTTTCGCTTTCTTTAACTCATCTGCACACTTTTTCCATCCTTCTTCTGATACAAAGACTTGCTCTTTTAAAGTTCTTCTCTCATTTGGAAGCATTGAAAAATCCTTTTCCTGCAAATCTGCCCCTGAAAAATCAAGCACCTGATTCAGCTTTCCTACAAGATTATTACCCTTTTCCTGTAAAAGTCCTTCTAGATGATTGGTGTTTGCCTCTTTTTTGTTTTTATAATAGGTCAGTACAAACAAATGCTGAATCGCATTAAACCATGGATTTAACTGAATCAGTTCATACACGTTTGGATACTTTTTCTCCACTTCCTGCATAAACTCGGTTTCCCCGAAAGTACTTCCTATATATTCACAATCCAGTGCAAAGTCTGCTGTACTATTAATATCTTCGATCCACTCAATAAAAGAATGTCTGGTAAAATATTTCGTGTGTGTATTATCCAGCACACCCGCTTCGCGATAATTAAAATGATCATTAAGCAAATTTAAAAATATATCTGCATTATTCACATTTGGAACACTGATCAGGATTTTCCCTTTATCTTTCAAGTATCTGACTGAGTTTTCAATAACCCTTGTAGGATTTATTACATGTTCAAGAATGTCGATCAAGGCAATATAGTCAAATTCAAAAGACAGACTTTCTAATTCTGCAAATCCTTCATCCGCATAATCAGGCGCTTCAATATTTGTGCAGAATATCTTATTATATTTATATTTTTCCGATGCATTTCGACATGCTTCTGAATCAATATCGATTCCATATAATTGGCATTTTTTATTCAGTAGCATAGCACCAAATTTGCCCTCACCGCAGCCAATATCAAGCACTGTACTTTCTGCATTTACCTGGCGTGCAAGTATCGCAACATTTACATTGTCATTATCTTCATTCACTTTGAATTCCTCATTATGATATCTGTTTTCAGACGAGCGCCATACTAACTGATTCTTTTTTCCATTTCCGAATTCCACACGATCACATCCTTTTATAATGTTATTTCCCTGTTGTCATTAAAATTTTATTTATTTTCGTGCTATCGCCATAAATAATCTTGGAATCATAAGGTCTGTCAGGAAATGCTCCATATTTCAATTTAATCGGAAGTCCCTTTTCTTTAATGAATGCTTCCACCTTATCTTTCAGAGCAACTGGATTTCCTGTGCAGACATTTATAATTCCAGTAATTTCATCCTGTGTGCTTGCAGCTACGATTTCCATTGCAAGATCTTTTATGTCAATGAAATCATATTTGTTTTCACCTGAAGTAAATGGAAATTCTTCTTTTCCATCTTCTACTGCCTGAAGCAGCTTTGTGAAAATAGAACTGTTTCGTCTGTCATCTCCCAGAATGTAATATGCTCTTAACCAGTAAATCTTCACATCTGAATTCTGGGTTAGCAGTAAAAGAGACTGTCTCAATGCATTTTTTGCAATACCATACTGTGATAATGGATTACACGGAGTATTTTCATCCACTGCACCTTCCCAGAATCCAATCTCATGCATGGTTCCCATAACTGCGATTCTTTTGCAGCCGCCATCAATTAAATTCTTCAGAAATGTAAAATGCTTTGATAAGTTTTCCATATGCTTTGGTGAATTATGCACAAATCCATCCTGCCATGCTAAATGAATACATAAATCAGGACATTTTACCTTTTCATAAATTCTGTCATCACCGGAAAATATATCCACATCCAGAATTTCAGCTCTTGAGTCAATTTCCTTATGGTTAAAGTCAATTGCATAAACCTCATGACCTTTTCCCAACAATTCTTTTACTACATATTTTCCCATATAGCCAGCAGCACCAGTTACCAATACTTTCATTATCTTACCCTCCTGATCTAAAAATACCCTTTGTTATGTAGTTTTCTCTTTTTAAAACATTTTTTCAATGGGAAAATATTCAGCAGCGTATTCACCCATCCTTTGGTTTTCACCCGCCGTTCAAATTCCCCTTTCACATTCACAACATCGAGCAGTCTTTCATCTTTAAGTTCCCACACGATTTCCGGATCTGAGTTAATGAAAAATACTCCCTCTTTCGTCTCCAGGCCGTTATGTACACAATCCTCTAACGTAAGTACTTTTTTCTCTCCGTTTGTAAACCAGATATCCACACTGAAATTTTTCAGCATAAACAGTCCTTCTTCACATAAATCGAATCGCATTGCTGTTAAATCATTTGTTTTTTCTTCAAATAGAAACCAGATGTCAAATTGCGGTGCTTCTGCCTTATTCACGGCCTGAATCACCTGATTATTGCTAAACCTTTCACCTTTACTGAAGAAAAGTTGACTTACCATTTCGCCATTGGCATTTACAAGATTCTGAGCTGCACCAGCTGTTGACAGCTCTATGATTCTTCTGATATTTCCTGCCGGCAGAATAATATTCTGACTGTTGTAAGTCTCTTGTACAGAATGATACGTTGCATCCCAATTTTCCTGATCATGCAAGGTGGCAGATGTTTCAATGTTTTTCCAGAATCTGTAGATTGCTGTCGGTGCTTCAATATCGGAAACGCCGCATAAAAAAGCGGTTCTCATAAAATATTCCCAATCTTCTGTCACATTAAGGCTTTCGTTGAATATAATTCCTGCCTTCTGAAAAATATTTACAGGAAACGCCAGAGTCATCAATGGGCATCTGTTAACAGATAACTGATTGATCAAATTAAAGGGAACACAGTAGTTTGCAGACGGAGCAGCCACTGCACAATATCCCAGTTTTTCCAGATTTTCCCAGTCCTGTGCAAATGCAAAAGAATGAAGAATACGGCCCTCGTTTTCTTCTGCACACTTTTTAAATTCCTCTACCCAGTTTGAGAAAAGAATATCATCATCATCAAAAACAGCTGCATACTTGCCCCACGCATGGGAAAAACCATAATTCAGCGGAGTTGTTCTGGTTCCTTCATTCAGACGAAAGAATCTTATTTTCTTTCTGAATTCCTCTTCCTGATCTTCCAGAATTTCTTCGATCAACTTACCATGTTCTTCATCAGCTTTATGCGCAATCAATAATATTTCAAAGTCCTGGCATTCCTGCGCCTGCAGACACAGCAGGGCTTCGCGCAATCCCTGCTCTCTCTTTCCCTGCGTACGGATAATAACGCTTAAAAAAGGAGAATTTTCCTTTTTTTCACCTTGAATGACAGGAAGATATTTCTCTTCGTATAATTTCTGGTTTTCTTCTGTATTTAAATGCTCTAATCCTTTTAAATACAGCCCAACATTACTGTTCGCTGAAAATTCACCAATAATATCTTTCCAACTATTATTATTTTTATTATTCATACTCATTTCCTCAAAGCAATTAGTGATTAAACTTAAATCGCATCTTACAATATTCATCTCCTAAAAATCTTCCGATTTTATGTTCTGGATCTATCATTTGGGGTAAAGTACCCTCTTTTTCTCTTTTACGATATTCCTGCGCTGCTTTTTTTTCGCTTTCACCACCATGAGTCAGATACTGCTGGCAAAGCTTTTCTGCCCTTTCCGGATTTGACCATTTATAGGCAAGAAGCATGGCTGCTTCTGCAGAATAATATATTTCTGCGGATGTAGGCTGCCAGGTTCCTGATAAGGACAGATTTTTAGCATGATATACAATAGCGGATGGCATATAAATGATTTTATAACCAGCCAAGCGCACACGCCAGGAAAAATCCAGGTCATCACAATATAAAAAGAAGGTTTCTGCATCAAAACCATTTATTTTATTGTATACCTCTGTTTTAAACACAGTACAGGCAGTAGATGCCCATTCCGTTTCTCCTGTTTTTGTATTATATTCCTTTGCATGCTCCAGCGGAGTCTGTCTTGCCTCCACCATTCCAACCTCTTTCAGTTTAAGAGGTTCCATCAGCTTACACAGACAGGTTGGCTCCAAAATAACATCTGGATTCATGATCATCATAATATCAGCATCTGTATTCTCAGCCATCAGATTATGACCTTTGGCAGTTCCGGAATTAAATCCAAATACTTTATATTCAAATTCAATTTCCGCCTTCAGCATTTCACGGATATCTTTCTGTGTTTTTTCATCCAGAACAGGAGTTGGTGTAGAGTCACCATAAATAAGCCTCACCTGCAGATCTCCCACGCGTCTGTGATAGACTTTTACAGCCTGCTGAAGGGCTTTCATTGCTTTCACCAAAGCGTCTACCTGATTTCCATAAATTACAGATTGAATTTGTAATTTCATTATTATTTCTCCCATATTCGTTTTTTTCCATATACAGCCAGTCTTGCTGCACTCACAGGAATCTCATAGGATTCGTGTTTTTTTCGTACTGTTTTTAATGCCTCGTCTAATTGATGCTGTCGTTCTTTCTGAATCTTCTGTTCAAAAGGAACTCTATACAAAGATGTTGTTTTTTCCACACAAATATACTTTGTCCTTTGTGCATACCTTACCCATAAATCCCAGTCCTCCAGATAATCCAGTGAGCTGTCAAAGCCCCCAAATTCTTCATAAAGACGTCTCGAGAACATAATGCATTGTATTGGTATAAAATTATGATAACACAGCTCTACTTCATCAAATGCAGTCGTATATCGCTTATTATAAGCTTTAATATGGTATTTGTACGGAGAGGTGCTTTCTACAACAACCGGAGTCTCAAATCCAAATGCATATGCTGCAAGATATTTTCTGTTCTGCGCCAAAGCCTGTACCAGGGTTTCTACATGATCCGCAAAAAAGATATCATCATCGTCCAGAAAATTAATATATTCCCCGGCTGCTTTCGATAATGCAAGATTTCCCGCTTCTGAACGTCCGGCTTTCTTTCCGGTGGAATAATATCGGATATTCAAATCTGAAAATTCTTCTACGATCATTTTTTCAGCAGAAGCCTCACCATCTTCCACCACTATAACCTCTATATTGGAATACGTCTGATTTCGGATGCTGATCAACGCTTCTCTTAAAACTTCTGCACGCTGACAGGTTCGCACAATAATGGAAACCAAAGGACAAAATTCACAATCCTTCTGTGTTTGGATTTTATTGTCACGCGTAATTTCATAATCCCACTCCAGGAACTGTCCCACCTGCGCCCTGGCATAACTTTTATTATTAAAAGAAGAGATACATGAAAAATGTGCCGCAAAAGCCTGAAGCAATTGTTTTTTTGCTCCCGGATAGGGGGCCCGATGTAAAAAAAACACTATTGCAAACTGAAAATAGCCTCTCATCACATCGGAAAAGCTGCCAAAACGATATCGCAGCAGCAGATTATTAATCAGAGAATTTACATACTGCGCCGGCTTCACCGCTCCAATGCTTTCGTACGAATAATGCATTATTTTCACAGTCGGACAATATTTAATTTTGTAATCGGATGCTCTCAGACGCCAACTGAAATCCACGTCCTCCGCATACATAAAAATATTTTTATCAAACCCCTGAAGTTTTTCAAAAATTTCTCTGCGTACTGCAAATGCTGCTCCGGACATCCAACTTGTAATGCCAGTAACAGGATCATAAATTTTGGGATGCTCATATGGCAGCTGTCTGAATTCCCAGGCTCCGATTTCTTTCGATGACTCTGCAATTATCTCTTCCAGCCGCTTAAAAGTATCTTCGAATACCTCTGTATCAACGTTCAAAAAGCAAACAATTTCATCCTTTCCAAAGGATGCTCCTAGATTGTTAGCATTTCCAAAACCCTGATTCTGTTCCTGCTGAATAATCTCAAAACGGCTGAAGTCGTCTTTCTTTTCATAAGCAGTCAGCAATTCTACCGTCTGATCACTGGAATGATTATCCACAAAAAACAACTTCAGATCTGAAGAAAGTGCCTTTGCCTTCAGCAGAGAATCCAGGCACCTTTTTATCCATTTTTCAGAATTATATGTAACAATTACAATATCCATATTTTACCCACAAATTCTATAGAAACATTACATTTTCCTGTCGATTGGAAAAGGCTCTGATCTTGCTTGGAATTTCAATATAAGAAGAATTGTAACCTTGATTTACGACTTCCAGTTCCATAATACCATGAAGCCAGGTAAGCATTTCATGCTTAGACTGTGTACCCTGACCTACCGCTGCTCCTACCAGATAAACACCATTCATGATACGCGGCAATGTATATTCGTACACGATCTCAATAATGTCATTTTTCTTTCCGTTGACCACTTCGCCCTGATTAATAAAATTGTTAATATCAAACAGAGGAAGTCCTTTATTATTCTCCAACACAAATCCAACAATCAGGCTTGGTGCATCTTTCATACACTCAATTACTACATGAGTTCGATAAGTTTTATCAACGTACAGTCGATTTACCGCTTTATCTTCGGAATCTGTAAAAAACAGAGAACGGATTGCCACACTGTCATTGTGAAAACGATCCTCCACAAAACTGATCTTGGGATATTTTCTCTCTTCATCAATTTTTTCCATGAAGACATTCCCTGCAACTTCATCCTGAATATGTCCGGCCACATATTCTGCTGATTTTCGCTTTTCGTCCATATACATATCACAAATATGCGCAGCTTCGCCAAAGGCTCTGACCGTACCATGATCAAGCCATAAAACTCTGGAACACATCTGGCGTACACTTCCGATATCATGAGATACAAAAAGAATCGTAACGCCATTTCGTTTTAACTCATCAAATTTTTTAAAACACTTGTTCTGGAAGAAAATGTCTCCAACACTCAGTGCTTCATCTACAATAAGAATATCTGGTTCCACATTAATCGCAACTGCGAAAGCCAAACGTGCAAACATACCGCTTGAGTAAGTTTTCACCGGCTGATTGATAAAGTCTCCAATATCCGCAAATTCTACGATTCCGTTAAGGCGCTCATCCATTTCCTTACGTGAATAACCCATCATACGGCCATTCAAATATATATTTTCTATTCCAGAATATTCTTCATTAAAGCCAGCTCCAAGTTCCAATAAAGCAGAAACCTTACCTTCTATCTGAATATTTCCTGCTGTCGGACTTAAAACTCCGGTTACAATTTTCAGCAAAGTAGATTTACCGGCACCATTCGTTCCGATAATCCCCACTGTCTCGCCTTTTTTCACATTGAAGCTTACATCCTTAAGCGCCTCAAAAGTTTTACTCTGCTTCTTGCCAAAGCCTAACGCTTCCTTTACACGATCAGACGGTTTATTATATAAGCGATATGTTTTATTCAAATTTTCTATATTCACTGCATAATTTTGCATTCCTAATATCCTCACTTCTATAATACGTCAGCAAAATGCTGTTTTAATTTTTTGAAGCAGCTCATTCCTATTAAACAAAAAGCCAACGCAATCAGCCAATAATACAAATTCCATCCGAATCCATATTCCCAAAAGCATTTTCCACTCATCAATGCGTCACGATAGCCTCGTACCGGATAAAACAAAGGATTAAAGTTCAGTGCCCACTGTACCTTTTCATCAAAAATACTCATCTGCCATACAATCGGTGTTATCCAGAAAACAATCTGTAGAACAATGGATACGATTTGAACGACATCCCTAAAAAAAACAAAAAGTGATGCAGTGAAATACGATATTCCAATGCATACAAGAAGCATGTAGACAATATAATAAACTAACTGTAACCAATACACACTTGGCATCTGTCCATATACGATAAATAATATCGCTGTAAAACCAATTAAAAATAATTGTACAAAAAACACAGATACAACTCTTGCAACTGGCAATATATTAATATTAAACAAAACCTTTTTTACAAGATAACTGTATTCTACTAAGCTTGAAGTTGCATTTGTAATAGAATCACTTACAAAAAACCATGGCAATAAGCCGGATACCAGCCATAATATGAATGGATAGCCGTCTACATCTCCATTTTTGAATCCAATCTGAAAGATGAACCAGTATATTAATACCGTAATAACCGGCTGAACAAATGCCCAGAAAAATCCCAACACAGAACCGGCATATTTTGTTTTAAAATCATCCAATGCAAACTGACTAACAAAAAATAAATTTCCTTTCAATTTCTCACACCATTTTTTCATGTATTCCACCTGATCATTTCAAATATTTGTCCTTTTAAATCGAAGTTATCTTATCATATATGTATATAAAACGCAAGAAAACCACATGAAAAAGTATCTCTCAGACTTACTCTTCTCCCAGCATCTCCAAATAAACCTCACACGCCCCCACAGTCTTCTCCATCATAAACCGAATCCGCTTCTTTTCTGTCCCATAGCTTTTCTTGGTTGCTGCACCGCTTTCATGTTTCACCGACATGGAAGGATCATACACAATATTATAGCCTTTTCGCTGACAGCGCAGCGCCAGTATATATTCTTCGTAGAAAAACCGGGTTTCCGGCTCAAAGGCTTTTTCTTCTTTTTCGACAAATGATGGAGTAAAAATAAGACAGGCGCCAAAAGGGACAATATTTTTCTGAAGCTGACTATAAAGTGTCATATGTTGTTTCTGATTTTCTATCTTGTTTTTTTCCGCTTTTTGAAGCATATGGTAAACAACAGGATACATGACTGGATAAAAACGTAACGCCAGGCGGTTCATTTTTATAGTATATTCTGCTTCTTCTTTGGTTCTAAGTCTGGTATCCATTGGGTTCTGATGTTCACCGGTACTCTGCCTGATCACATCGGGACCCAGAACATAGCATTGATTATTTACATAACTTTTTTCCAGTCTGCTGATAAAGTCTTTTTGTGTAAATTCAATGTCATTATTCAAAACAATGATATAGCTTTTCCCAAAATGTTCTCTGGCGTACTGATACCCTTGATTATTTGCATAAGAAAAGCCGCCATTTTCTTTTATCTGCAAAACCTTGATTCTGGAATTCCCCTGATATTTTTGGAGCAGTTCCTGTCTGTCTTTTTCTTTTTTCTGAATGTCGTTGTCTACGATCACAATCCGGATACGTTCCTGCTGTTCCATTGCCAATATAGACCTGACACAGGTATCCGTTACTGAATAATCTTTATAATGTAATATCACAAAGCTTACGTATTCCATTTGTTTTCCTCTTAATATTTCTACTGAAATTTTACTTCAACATTTAAAATATGAAGCATTGGAAATAGCACGCCACACAATCTTTTTTGTTATTTTTTTTTACTGATCAGCCAGCCAAAGGGCCTAAGAAGTTTCGTTTTTAATAAAAGAATCAATACTTTTACTGCTGCTTTCTGCGTAAATGGAATGTCCACCTTTGCATTTAGCTTTGCTTTACTGTTTTTCCAATAAGCTGGAAAATACATATTTACCGTACAGCTGATATAATCGCACAATTCCCTGATTTTCTCCCATCTTGCTCCCGGGGCGAGCTGAAACAGACAGGTTGCAAAAATCCTCATAACAAACAGCTCATAGAATTCCGGACTGTTCTGAATTCCAATTTTATTTACTCTGGTTAAAGTATTTTCCAGGCCTTTATACGGAAGAGAGTATTTTTCCAAACCTTTGAAATTGTGAATCGCTGACGATGCGTGCTGCACATAATAATACCCGCATTCCGGCAAGGTAGCGATTCTTGGACATACAGCAGAAAAAAACAAAGAAACCGGCATATCCTCCCCTCGCTCACCGCTTTGAAATTTCACGTCATACTTTTCCCACAGTTCCCGTTTGTATAAATGGGAACATACTGCTGAAATTCGGAATGTCCACTCCTCATTTTCCAAACGTTTATACACACCCGGAATAATCTTATTCAGCTCTTTTCCACCTTCGTCCACATAAGTCAGGCCACATATTACCATATCAAGAGTTTCTTTTTCCGCAAGACTGTACATTTTTTCAATATAGTCTTCCTGCAGGTAATCGTCTCCATCCACAAATGTAAGGTATTTTCCGGTCGCTTTCTCTACACCCAGGTTTCTGGCTGCTGCCACGCCTTTATTTTCCTGTTCTAACAGAATAATCCGGCTGTCTTTCTGCGCCAATTTACGCAGAATTTTCCCGCTTTCATCTATACTCCCATCATTGATTATAATGATTTCCAGTTCGGGTAAAGTCTGCGCCATAACCGAGCAGATACATTTTTCTACATATTTTTCACTATTATATACTGGAATAATGACAGATACTTCCGGCATGATTTTCTCCTTAATTCTCTTCACACCTCATTAGATTCTTCACTCTTCTGGTAAACCTTCTCAATCATTTTCGCAACCCACCCCGGCCAAAATTTCCGGAACATATATAAGTCTTCCGCTCTTCTTCCGTTTTCCTCAATCAGTTCCGAGGTTGTGGATTCCTGATGGATCCGGTGCTCCATTCCTGCCCTTGCAGTGTATGCAAACTCGCCTTTTCGCCTGGAAATTTCTTCCCATGCCTGCCAGTCAATGTTGCTTTTCATGTTATTTTTAAAGGAAAAACTGTCCAGAT
>ERZ826613.2659-NODE-2659-length-16912-cov-7.861185_pt1 | contig 16912 bp, 16 predicted proteins | sample MGYA00519925_ERZ826613 | MGnify/ENA primary metagenome ERZ826613 (study PRJEB31778, sample SAMEA3449236) | human gut metagenome | biome: human gut; feature: human-associated habitat; material: faeces | place: United Kingdom | collected 2010/2012 ... | reverse complement strand
CAGATTTACAGGAACGGAAAAATTGAATCGAATCTGCATATCGGCTCGTTTGTCGGCTTTGCCCCGGCGGACAACCCCAGGGTTGCGCTGCTGGTGACGGTCAACGAGGCGAAGGTCAAACCGGATTACGGCGGAACGACGGCCGCGCCGTTCGCCGCACAGATTTTTGAAGAGATTCTGCCGCTGCTGGGCGTGGCCAAGACAGAGGGAGGCGCCGAAGCCAAACAGACGACCATGCCGGATGTGACGGGCATGAACGTGCGCGACGCGAAGGCCATCCTACGGGAAGCGGGCATTGACGCGGTGACGGATGGAGAGAATCCGATTGTCACCGGGCAGCTGCCTCCGGCGGGCACGACGGTGCAGGAAGGTTTCTGCGCGATGCTCTATGTCACGGGCGAGAGCGCGCCGCAGGCACAGGATTATGCCCGCGTGCCGGACGTGATCGGGCTGGATATGCGGCGGTGCGCACAGGAAATTCGGCTCAGCGGATTTGAAATGAACGCGCAGGGCGAAGGCCTTGCGGCCGGACAAAGCCCCGCGGGCGGCAGCTACGCGCCGACGGGGACACAGGTCCGGGTGACGTTTGAAATGCCATAAAGATACGGGAACACAACAAATGGAGGAATGACGATGAACCTTGAACAACTGACGGCAGGCATGCCCGAACTGGTCAAAATCACGGGGAACGCGCAGACGGAGATCAAAACCCTGACGGCGGATTCGCGTGCCAAGTGTGAAAGCGGCCTGTTTTTCTGCATCCGGGGCGGCCGCGTGGACGCGCACGATTTCGCGCCGCAGGCCGTCGCAGGCGGCTGCGTGGCGCTGGTGGTGGAGCGCGAGCTGGCCATTGACTGTCCGCAGGTGGTTGTGACCGACGTGCGCGCCGCGATGACCCGCATTGCCAGCGCCTTTAACGGCCATCCCGAACGGCGGATGAAGCTGGTGGGCGTCACCGGCACGAAGGGCAAGACGACCACGACCTATCTGTTCAAGAGCATCATCGAGAGCGCGGGCATGCGCTGCGGCATCATCGGCACGACGGGCTGCATTGCGGGCAAGACCAAACTGCCCAGCCACCTGACCACGCCCGACCCGATCGAGATGTTTGAAATCCTGCGCATCATGGCTGACGCGGGCGTGGAGGTCGTGTGCATGGAGGTTTCCGCGCATGCGCTGTATCTGCGCAAGCTGGTCGGCGTGGTCTTTGAGGCGGCGGCCTATACGAATCTTTCGCAGGATCACCTCGACTTCTTCGGCACGATGGAGAATTACTTTGCGGCCAAGAAACTGCTGTTTTCAACGGGCATGACGCGCAACGCAGCCGTCAATGTGGACGAGGAAACGGCGCAGAACGTCTGCGAGAGCCTAGATTGCCCACTGCTGACCTACGGCATCAGCAGCAAGGCGGATCTGTTTGCCCGCGATATTGAAATCACGGAAACCGGCGTATCCTTTACGCTCAATCTGCGCAACCTGCATGCCGAACGCGTGCATCTGTTGCTGACGGGCATGTTCAACGTGTACAACGCGCTGGCAGCTCTGGCGGTGGGCAAGGTGCTGGGCCTGCCGGATCAGGCCATCCACGACGGCCTTGGCAAGTGCGTGGTCAAGGGCCGCGTGGAGCTGGTGCCCATCAGCAAGAAGTTCACCATCCTGCTGGACTACGCCCACAACGAGGTCTCCACCGAGAGCCTGCTCACCACCCTGCGGGCTTATCACCCCCACCGGCTGGTGGTGGTGTTCGGCTGCGGCGGCAACCGCTCCAAGCTGCGCCGCTACGGCATGGGCGAGACCTGTGCCAAAATGGCGGATTTCTCCATCCTGACCGAGGACAACAACCGCTTTGAGAAGATCGAGGACATCCTCGCCGATATCCGGGTGGGCATGAACAAGGGCAACCCCGATGCCAAGTTTGTGGAGATCCCAGACCGTCTGGACGCACTCCACTACGCCGTGGATCACGCCCAGGAGGGCGACCTGATCGCCGTCATCGGCAAGGGCCACGAGACCTACCGCGACCGCGAGGGCGTGAAAACCCCCTTCCTGGAGCGGGAGCTGCTGGAAGAATACGCCCAGCAGATCGGGTTGGAATAAACAAGAAAAACGCGCTGTGTCGTTGGACACAGCGCGTTTTTTGCTTCTGCTTTGGCACGCAGGCCTTCGGCTCAGCAGGATCGAATTTGCAGGCGGCCGGCACTCGCACGGCCACGGCAGCGCTTACGCGCCCCACACCAGCCAGAGATACACATAGCCCGTCAGGACGGCTGCCAGCGTGAACGGAATGCCGATGCGCAGGAAATCACGGGTGCGCACCTGCTCACCATGTTTGCGCAGGATGCCGATGGCTGCAATGTTGGCCGAAGCGCCAATGGGGGTCAGGTTGCCGCCCAGAGTTGCGCCCGTGAGCAGGCCGAAATAAAACAGCTCAGGCGGGAAGCCTGCACCGCCGTTCATCAGCCCGGCAATGCCCTGCACCACCGGCAGCATGGTGGCCACATAGGGGATGTTGTCGATGAAGGCAGAAAGGCCCACCGAGACGAACACCAGCAGGGTATAGAGCCGGAAGGAATCATCACCGGAGAGGGTGTAGAACAGCTGGGCGGCGGCATCGATGACCCCGGCCTTGCGGATGCCCTCGATCAGGATGAACAGCCCGAACAACAGCAGCAGGGTGTCACAGTCCAGCTCCCGGGCCGCCAGCCGGAACGGCGCGAACGAGCGGCGGCGCAGGCAGGCGCGCAGGATGCCGAACAGGCAGACCCCTGCACAGATCAGACCACTGCGCAGGCCATAGAGCGCCAGCGGCAGCCCGCCCGCAGGCTGGGGCAGGAAGGAGGCCGCGATGAGCAGGCCCACCGTCAGCAGCATCAGGGCGGAGGGAACGGTGTCGGTGACCTCGGTCTCCACCGTGGCCGAGATGGGCTGGGTCTCGTGCCGGAAGGTGAACAGCAGCACGCCCAGAGAGGCCAGCGCCCCCAGCTCCACCCCGAAGAAGATGCCGGGCCTGCCCTCCATCCAGAAGAAATTGAAGAAGTTCATCCCCGCAAAGCCGCCCAGCAGGATGCTGGTGGTGTCACCCACAAGGGTGGCGGCTCCCTGCAGGTTGGAGGAGACCGCAATGGAGATGAGGACGGGCACGGGGGAAATCTTGAGCTTGCGGGCAATGGCAAGGCCCACCGGGGCCACCATGAGCACCGTGGCAACATTGTCCACAAAGGCGCTGATGACCCCGGCAAAAAGGGCCAGCATACACACGGCCCATTTCACATTGGGTACCCGCACGATGAGCAGCTCGGCCAGTCGGGCAGGCATCCTGCTCTCAATAAAGAGGGAGACCGTGCCCATGGTGCCCGCCATCATCAGCAGGACATTGAAGTCCACAGCCCGGGCGGCATCCATCAGGGTAAAATCCCACAGGCCCGCCGCACCCAGAGCCAGAAACAGAGCGGCCCCGCCCAGCGCGGCAAAAGGCCGGTACTGCGGCAGGGCCAGCATCAGAAGATAGGTCAGCAGAAAAATGATCAGTGCAGGAAGCATACGCAGTCCTCAGCTTTCGGGCCTGGCATCGGTGTCCTCGTCGATCATCCGGTATCCCACGCCCAGTTCGTTCAGAATATAGGTGTTGCGGCCAGGCACGCTGCCCAGCTTTTTGCGGATGTTTGCCATGTTGACCTGCAGCTTTTTGGTGCTGCCGCAGTCGGTATCGCCCCAGATGGCCCGCACGATGGCGGCATAGGTCATCACCCGGCCTGCATGTTCCGAGAGGAAGGCCACGATGTTGTATTCGGTCTGGGTCAGCTTGATCTCGGCACCGTCCACAAAGACCTTGCGGCGCTCGTAGTTGATCTCAAGCCCCTGTGCCCGGAACACGCCGCCGGGCATCCCGCCCAGCACGCCAAAGCGGTTGGTGCGCAGGGCGGCGCGCACCCGGGCCAGCAGCTCGCCGGTGCCAAAGGGTTTGGTGATGTAATCGTTGGCTCCCAGATCCAGCGCTTCGATCTTGTCCTGCTCGGTGGTGCGGGCCGAGAGCACAACGATGGGGGTCAGGAACTTCTGCCGCACAAAACGGATGAGCTCCAGTCCGTCCCGGTCGGGCAGGCCCAGATCCAGGATGATAAGGTCCGGATTGTGGGAGGTGAACAGGGTCTGGCCCATGGCGCAGGTGTTGGCAACAAGGGCCTGATAGCCGTTGGTCTCCAGCAGCGTCTCAATAAAGCTGCAGATGTTGGCCTCGTCTTCCACGACCAGAACCTTGAATTTGTTATTGCTCATCTTCGTTTTCCTCCGTCTCGATCGATTCGGTCTCCAGCCAGAAGCGGATGCTGGTGCCCTCGCCCACCTTGCTCTCGGCCTGGATCTCGCCGCCGTGTGCCTTGACGATGGCGGCACAGACCGAAAGTCCGATGCCCATGCCGTGCTTGCCGCTGTCGGCCGCGGCATCGGCAGGCAGCACACCGGTGAACAGGGTGCGCAGGCGCTCCTTCGGAATGCCGCAGCCGTTGTCCGATACCTCAAACACCGCCCGGCTGCCCAGCGTGAACACCCGCAGGGTCAGCTGGGTCATCCCCTCGGCGTGGACGGCGGCATTTTCCAAAAGGTTCGTCAGCACCTGCGAGATCAGCATCGAGTCCATGGGGATCACGATGAAGCTGTCGGGCAGGTAGGTGGTAACGGGCACCTTGGGGTAGCGCTTCTGGAACCGAACCAGCACGGTGTCAATCAGTTCGTCCAGCACGGTGGGGGTCTTTTGCACGGCCACCTGCCCGCCATCAAAGCGGGTGACGGACAGCAGGTTCTCCACCATCCGGTTCAGCCACTGGGCATCGGAACAGGCTTCGCCAAGAAGTTTTAATTTTTGCTCTTTTTCCAGGCTGTCATAATTTTCAATGACCGTGGAACAGGCCCCGTAAATGGAAGTAAGGGGCGTGCGCAGATCGTGGGAGACCGCCCGCAGCAGGGTGGCCCGCATCTTTTCGGTCTCGCTCTCCATCCGCAGCTGTTCCTGCTTTTTGATGCGGGTGGTCAGGGTGCTGGTCATAATGGACACCACCAGCATCGCCATGCCCGAGAACAGGTTTTCCGGCAGAGTGAAGTTGAAGGCAAAGTAAGGGGAGCGGAACGCAAAATTCACGGCCAGCACGCCGATCAGGGAAGCCACCACGCCCCACACATAACCATCCGTATAGATCGAGATCAAAAAAACTGCCAGAACAAACACCATCGATGCAACGCCATCGATCCGGCCGGTGATCTGCTGTGTGCCGGTCACGATGAGAAAGGCAGCGCACAGCACAGCGGCCAGGACCAGCGCGTCGTGCCAGCGGGTCTTCTGCTTCATGGGGATCCCTCCATATCTATTCTACTCCAGATGAAAAGTATACCATACTTTTCCTAAAGATGCAGTAAAGGCTGAAAAAAGAGCGGTTGTTCCGGGGCGAAAAACGCCGGAGGGAGCGTAAAAAATGAAGGAGAAACCACAAAAGGCCCCGGAATGCGCTTCCGAGGCCTTTTGTGGTTTTGGGATATTCAGAACTTCTGCCAAGATGCGGAACTCAGCAGAAGGGGGGTGGCGCTTACTGCAGCAGCAGGCTGTCAGCGTTCTGGCCGTCGATGGTCAGGTGGACTTCCGTGCCGTTGTGGGTCAGCAGCAGGGTCTCGCCGCCATGCTGCAGCAGGGCATCGACCGAAACACGGCTCACCGCGCCGGGGGTGTTGGTGCCGATGGTCTGGAACACGATGGTCTTTACGCCATCCTCAGCCATGGCCTCCAGTGCCTCAAAGGAGCCGGTCAGGCTGGCACCGTCCTGCTTTGTGGTGTAGGTCACGGTGTCGTTCTGACGGGTCTCATCAAACAGCACCTGCGTGTTGGCAAGGTCGATGACGTAGAGCTTGGGGGTGCTCACATCGTCCTTGGCGGTGTTCTGGGTGTCAGCGGGCGTGTCGGGCTGCACGGGGGCAGGTTCCGGCTGCACAGGGGTGGGGTCCGGAGTAGGTTCCGGAGTAGGTTTCGATTCCTCCAGTTTGGGCAGCACCTCATCGTGCACGGCCGTGCAGCCGGGCACACTGCACTTATAGTAAACGTGGCCCTCATGCTCCAGCGTGGGCTCTACCCGCTCCTTCGTGTCGTCCAACGTCCATGCATGGGTGGTGTCGGTGGCAAGCTCACTGGTGTAGCCGTTGTCTTTCAGCCACTTGGCATTGTGCAGGGTGTCGTACAGTTCGCCGCTGGTGATCTTATACAGTGCAGATGTGCTTCCGTCAAAAAATGGAATCGAGTTGTTCGGGTTGTTCGGGTTGTCCCTTTTTTCCACGAGGGCTTTTTTGAACAACTTCAAAATAACAGAACCATTTTCGCCAAACTTGGAACGGCCATCCTCATTATACTGGATCTGATCAGTGTCACTTGAAAGCTGCCAGTTTGAATCTAGCTTACCGATGGAAGCATCCTCGTTTGCACAGGTGTATGCGTTGATTACGGTATTGCCGGTGCTTCCATTGATGGTTAAAGTCATATCATCATATTGTGTAACGCCAATTGCGGGATATTGCGAAGAACGAGAAGCAGTATTTATGGTACCGCCGGTAATTTCAATTTGTGTTTGGGCGGCGCGCCAAAAGGTAGAGCCGATTCCTACATTGTCGCCGATGGCAGTAACATTGGCTCTGTCGCTGATGCGGATAGATGTGCGATTGCCGACGGAGGTGGAATCGTCCGGGTCTGCTGTTTCTCCAGTTCCAATTCCATTACCGCCATTGTAGCCCTGGGCAAAAACAGTAGCGTCCCCAGAGATCGTGACATCGGCACCACCATAACGTCCACCACCGATACCGGCACCCCGTTCAGAATAAGCGGTGACATTTGCTTGACCGGAGATGGTTACTTTGCCGCTGCCGTCAAAGTTGCCGTCGCCGTATCCGCCGCCGATACCGGCTCCAGAATCGCCAGATGCTTTGACGGTGGCATTTCCGGTAATGGTGATGTCTTTTCCATAGCCCTTATATCCGCCGCCGATGCCGGCTCCATTGTGGCCAGAAATTGCGGTTATGTTGCCACCGGTGATGGTGATATTGCTGGTATTGCCATTGCCGTCTCTAGTATTGCCATTGCCGTCTCTAAAGGAGCCGCCGATACCAGCAGAATCATAGTCGCCCTTTGCAAGGAGACTGCCCTTGCTGCCGTCCGCAGCTTTGTTGTCGTCTTTAATGGTAAGTGTACCCGTTCCGTCACTGTCGTTTTTCTCAAGACCGGCGTGCTTTTCACCACCCTTCAGGATGTTGTCTCCGTCCAGTTCAATTTCCGTGTCGCCTTTGCCCTTTACCGTGAGAGCCGCTTTGTGGTTTTCATAGCCATCATTACTGCGGTCAATATTCACATTGTCCAGCACAAACGAAAAAACCTGCTCGGCCTTCTTGGCAAAGTTGTTGACAATGGTGATGACATTATCGGTCGGCTCTGCGGAGGTGCTGGTGCTGCTGTTGTCAGCCTGTGCTGCGGGGGCAGAGGGAACGGTCGGCTCATCTTCCTCCTCCTGCTGCTCTTCCTTCTCCTGCTTTTCCTCCTCCTGCTCTGCGGAAGGCTCCTGTGTGGGCTTGGGAGCTTCTGCCTTTGCCTTGACAGGCTCCGGGGTCACGTTCTCTTCGGTTTTCTCTTCGGTGAGCTCCTGCTGCGGGGTGTCCTCTTTGCGCTCCTCGGTGGGTGTGGTTACCGGCTTCGGTGCAGTGTCCCCGGCGGTATTCTCACTCTTGGGCGCTTCCGTCTCGTTCACTGCGGGGGCGTTGCTCCCGTCTGCTTCCTGCGTGGCGGGGGAAGCATCGGCTTTGGTGCGGTCGTCATCCTTTCCGCCGCGGGTTCCGCCCCGGATGACGACGCTGTCAAGGCCGTCTTTGTAGGTCACGCCGCCTTGTTCGACGGTGACTACACCGGCATCGCTGACCTTAACATCCACACTGCCCTCATTGATGTAGTAGGTGGCCGCGAATGCGGGGGCCGCAATGGATGTCACAATGGACAACATCGCTGCTGTAGAAAGCACCCGCAATGCAAGATTCTTCGCTCTCATAAACAGTCCTCCCAAAAATTACACGGTGTCGATCCATGACAGAAAATGTCATAAAAAAATCGCAGCTTCAATATAGTTCGGGGGGGGGGAGGTCAAGAGAAAAATTGTGATTTTGTGCAGAGTGGCGAACAATTTTGTCAAAAATAACAAGAAAAATTTTCAGAAAACGAGACCGTTCTCGCAAAAACCGGGAGCGTTACCGGAACCGGTACCAGATATACGGAACAGAACAGGGCGGCGGCACGGGAGAGGAAAAGGCACTGCACCGGCACAGAAAAGTGTGCGCAGAGCATCCCGGAATGCCCAAACCCATGGATTCTTTTCCGGTTTTATGCTATTATAAAAAGTAAGAGCAAGGAGAGAGCGCTCTCAGGGATAAGAGAAAACGTAACGTTGCAATAGAAGGAGAAGAGGATTATGGGAAAATATTTTGGCACCGACGGCTTCCGTGGCGAGGCCGGTGTGAATCTGACCGCCGACCACGCCTACAAGGTAGGCCGTTTTCTGGGCTGGTATTATAATGCACTGCGGGAGCGCAGCGGCAACAACGAGCCTGCCCGCATCGTCATTGGCAAGGATACCCGCCGCTCCAGCTATATGTTCGAGTACAGCCTGGTGGCGGGCCTGACCGCTTCCGGCGCGGATGCCTACCTGCTCCACGTCACCACCACCCCCAGCGTGGCCTACATTGCCCGCGTGGATGATTTTGACTGCGGCATTATGATCTCCGCCAGCCATAACCCGTTCTACGACAACGGCATCAAGCTGATCGACTGCTACGGCGAAAAGATGCCCGAGGAGACCCTGCTGCTGGTGGAGGACTACATCGACGGCAAGCTCCATGTCTTTGATCAGGACTGGCCGGAGCTGCCCTTTGCCCACCGGGAGCACATCGGCTGCACCGTGGACTATGTGGCGGGCCGCAACCGCTACATGGGCTACCTGATCAGCCTGGGCATCTACTCCTTCAAGGGCATCAAGGTGGGTCTGGACTGCGCCAACGGTGCCAGCTGGAACATTGCCAAGAGCGTGTTCGATGCGCTGGGCGCAGACACCTATGTCATCAACAACCAGCCCAACGGCCTGAACATCAACCTGAACGCAGGCTCCACCCATATCGAGGGTCTGCAGAAGTTCGTAGTGGAAAAGGGCCTGGACGTGGGCTTTGCCTATGACGGCGATGCAGACCGCTGCCTCTGCGTGGATGAAAAGGGCAATGTGATCACCGGTGACCACATCCTGTACATCTATGGCTGCTACATGAAGGAGCGCGGCAAACTGCTGACCAACACCGTCGTTACCACGGTCATGTCCAACTTTGGTCTGTACAAGGCCTTTGACGAGCAGGGCATCGGCTACGCAAAGACCGCTGTGGGCGACAAGTATGTCTACGAGTACATGGCAAAGAACGGCTGCCGTGTCGGTGGTGAGCAGAGCGGTCACATCATCTTTAGCAAGTACGCCAGCACCGGCGACGGCATCCTGACCAGTCTGAAGATGATGGAGGTCATGCTGGCGAAGAAGCTGCCCATGAGCAAGCTGGCTGAGCCTCTGAAGATCTACCCGCAGGTGCTGGAAAACGTTCGTGTGACCGATAAAAAGGCGGCGCAGAACGACCCGGCGGTGCAGGAGGCAGTCAAGGCTGTGGCGGAAGCACTGGGCGATGCCGGTCGTATCCTCGTCCGTGAGTCCGGCACTGAGCCGCTTGTCCGTGTGATGGTGGAGGCCCCCGACCACGACACCTGCCAGAAGTACGTTTCTCAGGTCGTGGAGGTCATCAAGAACAAGGGCTACGCTGTCTGAATGTAGCCTTGATTTAGCATACGGGTTGATGTATATTTCACCGTGCCCTTGAAAACTAATTTTTAAAGGATTATATTTGAGTCGTGGGTAATTCCTCACGGCTTTGCTGCTCAAATCTTCACACACCTCTCCGTGGTGAGCAGCAGGCAACGGTCTTAAGACTGGCTGAGATGTGAAGGAAAAGGTAGGGATTCTACTATGAAGTTATATCATAAAATTTTTAAGAGCCGTGATGATATGTCAGTGTATCTTGAAAATATGGATCCACTTATCTCATATGACGAAGAACTTTTTAATCGTTTAACCAGTGCCCGTAATACGGATGAGCTTCATGATGCAAAGTGCGCTGTTTTGAGAGACTTCCATGATATATATACTTTTGACGCAAGTGATGCGGAATTCCCAGAACCTGTAGGACATTTTGATGACGAGGAAGAAAAGATCAAGTTTATCCGGAAGAAAATATCGCTGCAGGACATAGCTTTCTATCTTGGCAGCGTGTACAAAAAGTACCATTATATAATTTTATCAGACGTATAATAGATTGCCGGAGATCGAATTGAAAAGGCTGACGATAGATTATAACGAGATATACTGAAAAGCAATGGAGGATTACATTGCGGCACTCGTCACTGGGGGACAGCACGCCGTGACAGCCAGTTTCGTATTGCCATCACTAATTGAGCAAGGATTAGGAGTGACACTACAAAATAGAATGCTGTTCAAGTGCATAATGCAGTTGAACGATTTGACGGAAGAAGAAAAGAAAGTAATTGAGCCGTTCTTGCATAATGATAAAGTACTTTTCTATGGGACAGAGAAATTTTCCATGGAAAAGTCATACCAACTCTTTGTGGAAAAAGGTGTCTTAAAGAATGCCCCTGACAATGAAATGATATTGACAGGTTTGGCGCAAAAAGAAAAGAAAAAATTGCCTCGGACGCTGGGCAGATTACTGAATAGCAATTTTGCGAAAGAAGAAATACGCCCGGAATATTTGGAACTTCTGAAAAATTTCTTTGTTGAACTCAATATTAGAAACTGTATCATGCATGGACTGGGAGAAATGTTTGACTATCTTGACATTGGATTGGTAGCCATTATGTTCCAAATGCTGTGGGATATAGTTGAGTGTGAGATATTTAAGAATTAATAGAGAAAATGAGGTGAATTCGACTTGACGATTAAGATCTCGATGAATCGTATATAAATGTCTACTTATCCATAGAATTTTGGCTATTCTGGTGAAGCAGAACATTATATGGCAGCAATGTTATAAAGATTAGGGAGTGTGAAAAAATGTCGTATAAAGCAAGAGTCTTTAGGGTGTTTATTGCATCGCCAAGCGATGTGCTTTTAGAGCGTGAAATCACTCGAAATGTTTTGGAACAGTGGAATAGTATTAACTCTGAGCGAGAGAAAATAGTGCTTGTTCCGATTGGATGGGAAACAAATGCTGCACCGGAAATGGGGAGACCAGCACAAGACTATATTAATATGGACATTTTAGATACATGTGATGTTGTTATTGGCATATTTTGGACAAGGGCTGGTACGCCTACGAGAAATGCAGCGAGTGGTTCAATTGAAGAAATTCTCAGAGAATCGCCGAAGAGACGGATTACTATGCTTTACTTTTCCAATAAACCTATTCCGCCGAGTAGAGTTGATACGGATCAAACCCTTGAATTAATAAAGTTTAAAAACAAGGTAAAAAAACTATCATACTATGATGTGTTTGAGGATGAAAAAGATTTGGAGAGCAAGCTATATCGACACATTCAAGTGAAAGTTAACGAAGGAAAATTTCGTCCTATGTGGGATTCTGATATTATTGCCGCCAGTGAGAATGACGAAGAGCTTGTGAATCAAATAAACAATCATTACCCTCTTGTGGCAGAAAATGTATTAAAAAAGATTATTTATCAGGAGCATTCAGATGCGGTTTGGAATGCGATTACGAAAAAATTGATAAAATCTCCATCACATATGTGTGATGCTTTGATTTTCTTGGCCCGGATTGGAGCGTGTAATAATCTCGTTTTTAGAAATGGATGCGTGGAACTTGCCCAAAAGAGTCAACCGGATTTTTGTACTTTTTTAGATGATTTGAAATCGATTAATAGATATGAGTTCGAGAAACTATATAACAGTGAATTGTTGCAAGATGATGAGTTTAAAAAATATTTAAAACGTATTATTAAACGAGATCAAAAAGTTGAGCAGGAAGATGATTAAGATGGTTAAATATTCTTGTCCAAATAAACTGCAAATCAGAAGGATTCACCTCTGATAAAAATTGCTTGATATATGGCTTAGATAAAGCATTACGTGAGTAAACTTGTATAAACAGTTTCCGCAAATCCGGACAGCATGGTTGCTCATCTGCCGGATTTGCGGTGTTGCCGCACGAGAACATTCGCCTCTCGGTGGTGATCAGCAGGAACTAAAAAATGAAATGAATATGTAAAAAAGTGAAACAAAAAATGGAGTGATAACATTGAGAAAACAAGTTTATATCAGCGCCGATTATTCGGAATCTGACGGTGATAAAGATGTGGTTGATGAACTAAATAAATGGGGAAATGACGATTACCACAGAGTTGATTTTGTTGACATGTCACAAGTGGCATCTGGAAGTGTATCGAAAGAACCCGATTGCCGTATATGTGATTTGAAAGCTGAATTCAACAGTCAGATTAACGCATCTTCGGTTGTGATTTTCGTTGTCGGATACATGACACGCTACAGGACTGCTGGGCAATCTTGTGGCAGAGTGGGTAAAACAACTCAGTGGGAGCCTTATTGTACACCATATAAGCAAAATACGAATGGAACTAGGTTGTGTAAATATGTAAGTACAGTTCCAGCAACGGGGAATAATGTTGGTAGTATAAATAATTATTCTTATCTGAGGCATGAATTTGAACAGGCCGCAATACAAAAGAAAAATATAATTATTCTTTATAACTCGACGAGATATGAAAACGAATGGCTTCCATCGTATATGAGTGACTATAAGAATATTGCCAGACCATTTTGGATAACTAATTACTGGGGACAAAGAGTAGGAGACTATTCATACATAAAAGAGGCATTGGGATTTTGATAAAATTATTTTGTAAAAGCGCAACATGGGCATTTGGAATTATCTCGGTGATATTTGCGTTTGTTCCGGAATCTTTCTTTCATACAATAAGATGGATTCCGGCGCAAGCTGTCCAAAAGAATTTGACCGATAAAGGAATTACAGATGTTGAACTTGACACTATAATTTCAAGAATTGTTTGCTATACGATTGTTTGGATTATAGTGACGTTGATTTATGCTGTTAGGTGTTCGGTAACAATCAAAGGCGATAATTATACGATTAAGGTCAAATATGGCAATTTGCTTAAGGAAACAAATTGTAAGAGAGTAATTAATTTTGATGAATGCTATACGACACATATTGGACCTAATCCAAGTGATATCAAGGCTTCATCAATTTGTGGTCAGTATATTCAAAGTGTGGGAGAAAGTCTCAATATTCAAAATCTTATTGATAATGCAGAGGTAAAACCAGAGGAGTGTGTTTCGAGATTTAATCATTCGCGAAGCTATAAGCCGGGCAGCATCATTGTGAATGGGGATGCGTTACTGTTGGCTTTTGCAACGTTAAATGAGGCAGGACGTGCGAAATTCTTTACTCAAGATGAATATATTGAGTGTTTATCCGAAATGTGGAAACAGATTGAGGTGCATTGTAGTCAGACGGATGTTTGCGTTCCAATACTTGGTTCAGGACTAACGCTCTTTGAAGGTGCATCCTTATCACAGCAAGAGCTGTTGAACATAATGATCTGGTCGTACAAGCTGAGTCCACATAAAATTAAAGCTCCATATAAGCTTCGGATAATATGCAAAAAGAGCGATGGATTCTCATTGAATGAGATTGATGCCTAAACGGGTTTGAAGGAAGTCAGGACCATTAGGTGCCAGACCCTTGGCACTAAACTGTAAACGCAAAATGAACAAAATGTAACTGAAAAGTCGAATGCTGTCGAACACATGCCTGTATTCGACAAAATAAAGCCGTGTGAATTCATACACGGTAGCTGCTCAAATCTTCACACACCTCTCCGTGGTGAGCAGCAGTCAACGTTTATATGGGCGGCTGAGATGTGAAGGAAAATCAAGAGGATAAATAAGAATCATGGAATATATTACTGGCGATTATAAAACGCTAATTGAGAATTGTGTGGCATTTGCGGCGCAGTTTATTTGTATCCCTCAAATAGAGCTGCTTTTTGATGATTGCCCTTCAAACCGATTTCCAACGATGAGCAATGCAGCGGAGAGCTTTGTATATCCGGTTAAAGGAAAAGATGGATACTATCTTCATGGAAGAGTTATATTTAATAGGCCATGGTTTGAAAAAAGTTGGAATGATCATAAGACAGATTTGGAATTTTATATTTTTCATGAACTAAGACATATTCATCAACAAGCATCAATTACCCTGAAAAATCAAAATCAGCCCACTAATGAGCCTTATGAGGAAATCAGTAAATGGGAAAATGGATTTAACAATTATAAGTGTAACGATGGAAGTGCAGAAGCACGAGAAGAAAATATGGCACAGGAAGTGGAACTGGATGCTAATGGATATGGATTGAGTCTGTTAAACTTGTATCATATACGCGATGCGTCGTTTTCCTTTGAATATAGTTTGCCAGAAAAAGCATATAGATTGGCAGATGAACGGTCAAGGCAGTATTATAAAACAAAACCAGAGTTGCGTACATATTTGCAAAAATTGAGAGCAAGGATTTAAGTAGAGAAAAGTAAAGGGGTGAGGAGGCAGAATATGGACCAAGAATTATTATACACAGCCTTTCTTAATCGTACCGCTTCCCTTAACCGATTCGCATTGACCTCTTTGACCTTTTGCATGACTTCAAATAGTCTGGCGCGCCCCGGAATCCCATAGGCTTTCAGGGAAGGAGACACAGCGAGACAGATGGTTTTCTCAGTGCGGGAGGAATCTGCCACGACCAGATTTGTGGTAAGCGGGTCGAGGTGTCGAGCGGCGCATTCTGCACTCGCGTAATAGCTTTTAAGATCTATTGCAAGATATATGCGTTGCATCGCGTGATCCCCTCCTTTGCGGTGCGTTATTTTGCTTTTTTCAGTTTATCTATCTCTTTCTGAAGTCGTTCAATCTCGCGGTGTTGCTTTTGGAAGATTTCTTCGTTTATCTTGATGTTCTGATTATAGGTTAGTGCGAGTGTCATCAGAGCCAGACGAAGATCTTCATCTGGAATTTCTGAACATGCTTTCGCCATTTCATCCCGGTCAACGATACCACCGAGATTGCTAAGTTTTTCTATCAAAGTCATGATGCTCCTCCTATTTATTGAGCCGTCCGTTCAACGAACCACCGGCCTAACCGGCCATTGAAGCGTGGATCGAGGTGTTCAAAGAACAGGTGCTTCTCCTGCCCCTGGATGAGTACGGTGAAGCAATCACCAGAGTAACCGTTATCGGCAGTCCCGGCGGGGCGGAAGTCGCGCACTGTTTCGATGGGGAAGGTACGGCCATCCGACCATGTGATCGATGTCGGCTACATAAAACCGGTTGGGTCGAAGGACGAATCGACCTTCACATAGACGCGCTCAGTCTTTGCTCGATGCTGAATTGCCATTGCATAGGTCATCCTTCCTATTATAAATGTCCGGCATCATCCGAGATCGTACCTAGAAAATTGCGGCTAGGCATATCAGGAAGATGCAAGTGATTATCACTGTTTATCTGTTGGAGCTTAAGAAGCAGGAGATTGACATTGGTTCCGAGGTTGTGAGCTATTTGAACAATGTCGAACCCTTCACGAGCGAGTGAATCAATCTCTTCTTCGTCCAACAGAAGGTTGGCTGCGAACAGATTCGCCTCATACTCTGTGGTATTCGTGATGTCGAACAGCTCAAACTTCATAAGTCCGGTATCGGTCTTGCCAAGAGGGCGGTGGAGAAGAGCGTGTCCCAGCTCGTGCGCACATACGAGCTTCTTCATCTCAGTGGACAAGTTGGCATTGATGAAAATGAAGCAGTTGTTTAGAATGATTTTGAATGCGCCTTTCTGAAGTTTGAAGTCATGGCATTCCAGAATGGTGATGCCGAGACAATCTGCGAGTTCAAATGGGGCACTGGTGCCATAACGTCGAAGCAATCGACGTGGCAGGGTAGGTGCCTGCTTACTGATCATTGTTGCGGTTCACTCCCCATTATATATGTGAGATGCCCTTATGAATCGGAATTGCTGTCGGAAGTGCTTCTGTACTTTTTGGGCACGAACTTCCGGTTCTTTTCTTTTGCAATCCAGTAAGCCTCCTGAATCGCTCTCATCATGGCATCCATGTCCTCTTCGGCGAGTTCACCGCCAGCGTAAAGGCCAGATACTTCTTTAATAAGTCGTTCAGCCTGCTCATGTCCGTGGGAACCGTATTTCTCGGTAGCCTTGATCACAAAGTCTGCGTTGTCATCTTTCAGGGATTCCAGTTCCACGTTAAGTGCAGCGGCCAGCAGCTCATAGCTTTCCTTCTGCTTCGGAAGGCGTTCGCCGCTTTCGTAGTTCTGGATGGTGCGTAAAGCGATGCCGGTCATATCGGCAAGCTGACGCTGAGAATAGTGGGCTGCTAGGCGCGCAGCTCGAACCTTTTCCCCGAATTTCATAATGATGACCTCCATGATGATTGCAAATTCTTTTCATGTTGCGCTTGACATGACGCAAGTTGAATCGTATAATGTGTTTTCAAACGAAACTTGCATATTTATATTAACGCATGGAGCGCAACTTGTCAAGAGCGAGATGTAGAATAAACGATGAAAAGTTGTGGATTGAAGGACGGCTATGGATTACGGAATTTATACGACCCAAGGTAAAAAGGTGCTGCTGGGAAACCGAGCCACGGTGAATGGGAGAGATGCGATAGCCTATGTGAAGAATGGACATTTGCAATCCTATGCCTATATGGATGATTTTGCATCCCAATTCTATTCTGGGCCGCG